>Ga0315901_10002674_pt1 | contig 24154 bp, 20 predicted proteins | sample LakEriMetagenome_10_FD_203761 | JGI IMG/M metagenome (GOLD analysis project Ga0315901, IMG submission 203761) | Freshwater fungal communities from buoy surface, Lake Erie, Ohio, United States - Buoy 2 MA116 | ecosystem: Environmental > Aquatic > Freshwater > Lake | place: USA: Lake Erie, Ohio... | reverse complement strand
CTCAATTCTTCACCGGTCTCTTCATGCAACTCCGTGGGGAACGGTCCGCTTCCTACCCTGGTACAGTATGCCTTTGAGACCCCCATTACGTCACGGATCTTCTGTGGCGCCACTCCCAGACCGGAACAAACGCCGGATGTAGTGGTGCTGGAAGACGTCACAAACGGGAAGGTTCCAAAATCCACATCCAGCATACTTCCCTGTGCACCTTCCGCCAGAACTTTTGCGCCCTTGCTGATCCTGTCGTTGATGAAATATTCTCCGTTCACGATCTTCAGTTCTCGCATGAACTCAAGTGCCTCGAAAAACTCCTCTTCCCAGGCATTGATGTCTTCGGTGAAATTATTCGAATCGAGCAAGCGCTGGTGTTTAAGCCTGAGCTTGATATACTGCGTAGTAAAATTCTTGTCGAGCAGGTCGCCAACCCTTAATCCGTTCCTGCCTGTTTTGTCCATATAAGCCGGGCCTATGCCTTTCAGCGTAGAACCGATCTTTTCATTTCCTTTAGAGATCTCGGATGCTTTGTCGAGCGCACGGTGTGTTGGCAGGATCAGGTGGGTCCTTTCAGAGATGTACAGGTTCTTCCTGCAGTCCACTCCCATATCGGCTACTTTCCGGGCTTCCTTTTTCAGGGTCACCGGATCAAGTACTACGCCGTTGCCGATGAGGTTGATCGTTCCCTCGTGGAAGACCCCGGAAGGGATCTGGTGCAACACCACTTTGGTTCCGTTCACATAGAGTGTGTGACCGGCATTCGGCCCACCCTGGAAACGTGCAATGATATCATACGAGGGGGCAAAATAATCTACGATCTTTCCTTTCCCTTCATCACCCCATTGAAGGCCTAAAATTACATCAACCATGTACCGTTTTTGAAGGGAGCAAAGATAGTGGGATAAAATGAACTAAACGGATTCCGTGTCAAATCGCTCAACAGAATGTATCCCGGGCAATTGCTTGAGCCTGTCAAACAGTTTTTCCAGTTCGTCTTTGTCGTGCACAAAAAGTTTGATATTCCCACGGAACACGCCCTCGTTGGCCTCGATCGTGAGCGCTGCGATATTGATCTTGAGTTCCCCGGAGATCAGGTTGGTGATTTTGTTGATCACACCCACATCGTCCAACCCGATAATATTGATACCGGTAAGGAAGGATATTTCCTTGTTCTTGGCCCATTTGGTTTTCACCACCCGGTGGCCGAACTGGGAAAGGAGCCTGGTGGCATTGGGGCAATTGGTGCGGTGAATGATCAGGCCTTTGCCAGTAGAAACAAACCCGAAAACATCATCCCCCGGGATGGGTTTACAGCAATTGGCCAGGGTGTACACGATCCTGTCGCTGCTTTCCCCGAAAATGATCAGCTCCGCATCCTTTTTGGGGATCACGCGCGTATAGTCGTGCTCCGGCTTTAACTCCTCGGTCTTCACGGGTTTCGGCGGCTCGAGTTTGTCGCCCTGTACCTGGAAATCCTTCAACTCTTTCAAGTCCAGGGCTTTGGTAGCGATCCGGTAGAACAGGTCGAGGGATGATTGCAGTTTATAGAAGTTGGTCACCACCTCGATATTGTGTGGATGGTATGCTACGCCGAGGCCTTCGAATTTACGCTGCAGGGTGTACTTCCCGTCCTCCGCAACTTTTCGTTTCTCTTCTTTCAGCGCGTCCTTGATCTTGTTGCGGGCCTTGGCCGTAACAACGAAATTGAGCCAGTCTTCACTGGGCTTCTGTTTGTTGGAAGTGATGATCTCGATCTGGTCCCCGCTCCTGAGTTTATGGGAAATGGGAACCAGTTTGTGATTCACCTTGGCACCGATACATTTTGTGCCAATGGCACTGTGGATGGCGAAGGCAAAATCGAGGGCAGTGGAGTTGATGGGCATCATTTTCACATCGCCCTTGGGTGTATATACGTAAATCTCCTCTGTAAGAAAAGAGGTTTTGAAATCGTGGAGGAAATCAATGCTGCCAATCTCCTGGTGCATCAGGGCTTCCCGGATCTGCGAGAACCACTGGTCGAACCGGTCTTCATCCTGTCCGCCCTCCTTATACTTCCAGTGTGCAGCCAATCCTTTCTCTGCAATTTCATTCATCCGTTTCGAGCGGATCTGCACTTCCACCCATCGGCCCTGGGGGCCCATCACGGTGGTATGGAGGGCTTCATACCCGTTGGACTTGGGATTGCTGAGCCAGTCGCGCAGCCGTTCCGGAGAAGGCGTATACATGTCTGTAATGAGTGAATACACTTTCCAGCAGTCTTCTTTCTCACGTTCCTGTGGGGAAGTCAGGATGATCCGGATCGCAAACAGGTCGTACACCTCTTCAAAGCCCACCCCTTTCTTCTTCATCTTGTTCCAGATGGAATGTATGGATTTCGGGCGGCCCTGGATCTCGTAGTTGAATTCCCCCCGATCAAGCTTCTCCTTGATCGGTTTGATGAACTCGTTGATATACCGGGTCCTTTCTCTCCTGGTTTCGGAGAGTTTCCTGGCGATCTCCCTGTATGTGTCAGGCTCGAGGTATTTCATGGAAAGGTCTTCCAGCTCGGTCTTGACATTGTACAGACCCATCCTGTGGGCGAGCGGGGCGTACACATACACGGTTTCAGAGGAGACCTTCAATTGTTTTTCGGCCTTCATGCTGTCAAGGGTACGCATGTTGTGCAGCCTGTCCGCCAGCTTGATGAGGATCACCCGGGGGTCGTCCGTCAGGGTGAGGAGGATCTTCTTAAAGTTCTCGGCCTGCTGGCTGGTGTTGGCATCCACCACGTTGGAGATCTTGGTGAGCCCGTCAATGATCCTGGCGATCTCGCTGCCAAATTCCCGTTCAATATCGTCCAGGGTCACATCAGTGTCCTCCACCGTATCATGCAGCAAGGCACAGATGGTGGAACGAACGCCCAGGCCGATCTCTTCCACGCAAATACGGGATACCGCCAGGGGGTGCAGGATATAGGGCTCGCCACTTTTGCGCCGCATGGTCTTGTGGGCATCAACAGCGATCTCGAAGGCGCGGCGGAGCAATTCCTTGTCACCCGGCTTCAGCTTTGGCTTAAGCACGCGCAATAAGGCCCTGTACTGCCGCACGATCTCTTTTTTCTCCTGGTCGTAAGTAAGGTTATACTTTGGCACGGACTGTTGTTGGTCCAGCATCTCCATAATCAAATTTACGGATTAACGAGTTAAGGGGATTGGCTCATTTGCTGATTGACTCATTGGCTCATTTGCTGATTGACTCATTGGCCCATTTGCTGATTGACTCATTGGCTCATTTGCTGATTGACTCATTGGCTAATTGATCTGGAGCCTTTGAACTAAGAATTAGCCAATGAGCCAATAAGCTAATTAGCCAATACTTTAATCCCCTGGCCGCCAATTTCAAAAAAATCCTACCTTTGCACCCCTTCATGCGCATGTGGCGTAATTGGTAGCCGCGCCAGACTTAGGATCTGGTGTTTCACGACGTGGGGGTTCGAGTCCCTCCATGCGCACAGAATGAAATACAACTGTCTATGGCAGTTGTATTTACAATTAAACTGGTTGGCAACGGTCCCGGCAATTCCAGGCGTCAATCAGTTCATTAGCTAATTCGTCAATCAGTCAATTTTTTTTATGCCTACAGTTTCCAGAGAGAACATCAGCCTGCTGAATGATAAGTTAACCGTGACCGTGAACCGCGAGGATTATTTCCCGGCCTTTGAAAAGGCGCTGAAACATTTTTCGAAGACGGCCAATATCCCCGGATTCCGTAAGGGCATGGTTCCAACGGGTGTTATCCGGAAAATGCATGGCCCCGCCCTGTTTGCCGATGAAGTACTCCGCAGCATCGAGAAAGGGTTGATGGACTACCTGCAGGAAGAGAAACTGGACATTTTCGGGCAGCCACTGCCCAGTCCTGAAAACAATGCGGACCAGCTGAACCTGAATGATCCGGGCGACTACAGTTTTTCATTTGAAATTGGCCTGAAGCCAACCTTCAATATTGATCTTGAGTCATTCTCAATGGATAAATACAAGATCGCCGTTACCCAGGAAATGATCGATGAGGAAGTGGACAGGCTGAGGCAACGGCTGGGTAAAATGGAAGAACCTGAAGCGGTATCCAGCGAGGACAATGTGTTGAATGTGGTTTTTGAAGAATCAGATGCCGAAGGCAAAACCACAGAAGGCGGTGCCAGGAAAGAAAACTCCCTGCTGGTCAAATATTTTACACCCGAGACCAGGACCAAACTGATGGGACTGAAGAAAGATGACCACGTGGTGATCCAGCTCACTACCGCATTTGACGAAAAAGAAAGGGAATGGCTGATCAAGGATCTGGGGGTTGATGCCAATGATGCAGCCCAGCTCGGAAAGTATTTCCGGATGACCATCGCCAAAGTTGGTCTGGTAGAAAAAAGAGAACTGAACGAAGAGTTCTTCAAGGAAGCATTCCCAAAGAAAGATATCAAGACAGAAGAAGAATTCCGGAATACCATCAGCGAAGAGATCGCTGAGCAGCTGGACAAGCAAACGGTGAATTACCTCCACCATGAACTGTACCATAAGTTGCTGGATAAAGTGCAGATGGATTTTCCAGAGACCTTCCTTAAGCGCTGGATGCAGACCGGCGGCGAGCAGCCGAAATCGGCGCAACAGGTAGAAGCGGAATTCCCCGGGTTCAGGGACCAGTTGCGATGGACCCTCATCAGCGATAAGATCGTGAGGGAAAACAACCTGGACGTCAGCCCGGAAGAGATGAAAGATTACATGAGGCAACAGATCATGGGTTATTTCGGCGGAATGAGCCTGGATGGCAACGTAGAATGGCTTGACAGCTATGTGGACCGGATGATGCAGGACGAGCAACAGCTCGACAGCTCATACCGCAGGCTGATCACTGAAAAAATATTCACCTGGGCAGCTGCAAAAGTAAAAACCAACGAGAAGCCCACCACTACAGAAGAGTTCATGAAGATGCAGGAAAAGCACAATCATGAGCACCATGAACACGAGGAAGCCTGATAGCAGCAGATGACTAATGATTTGGTCAAAAGGGCACCTGATGAAGGTGCCCTTTTGATTTTAGAAAATAAGCCCCCGGGAAGGCCCCCGTCTGTGTGGTCATATGGCGGGATCCGATGCGGTCTTCATGGGGCCGAGTTTAAGCGGTAGCGCAGGTCAGCAAAACCCGGAACCTCACCCCGTCGTTTTGTCTGATTTTGCGGATTTGCACGGTTTTGGACAATCAAATGCTTTAAATTGCCCAATAATCAAAATACCTACTATGGATCTTGGAAAAGAATTTGAAAAATATGCGGTAAAGCATCGGGGTATTTCCAGTAGTCTCCTGCATGGTTATACTAACCATATGGTCACTAACCTGACTCCAAATATTATCGAGGAAAGGCCAATGAATGTAGCTGTGATGGACGTTTACAGCCGTTTGATGATGGACAGGATCATCTTCCTGGGCTACCCTATTTCAGACGAAGTAGCCAATATCATCACGGCCCAGCTGCTGTTCCTGGACAGCACGGACAGGCAGCGCGACATACAGATGTACATCAACAGTCCGGGTGGTTCGGTCTATTCCGGAATGGGTGTTTATGATACTATGCAATATGTTACACCTGACGTATCAACCATCACCATTGGGGTAGCTGCCAGTATGGCTGCTGTTCTGATGTGCGCGGGTGCTGCAGGGAAAAGAACGGCATTGAAACATTCCAGGATCATGATGCACCAGCCCAGCGCAGGCGCAGGCGGCCAGGCTTCAGATATCGAGATCACGGTCAACCAGGTGAAAAAACTGAAACGCGAACTATACGAAGTGGTTTCTTATCACAGCGGGCAGGACGTAGAAAAAATTGCGGCTGATTTTGACCGCGATTTCTGGATGACTGCCATGGAAGCCAAGGAATACGGACTGGTGGACGAAGTGCTAACCCTCAATCCTAAAAAACAGAAATAAGCATCTTACTATGCAATACATGAAAAATAAGAATCCATTCAGACTGGAAGATGAAGAGGAGCCCAAGCTGCCTGATAACCCGATGGAGAAAATGTTCAGCGCTGCGCAGTTCGATAAAAAATTCATTGAGCAGCGTAAAGTATTCCTTTGGGGACCGGTAGACGACCGGTCGGCAAAGGATATTACATCCCGTTTGCTTTACCTGGAAGCTATTGACCCCGGGAAAGAGATCAGTTTCTATATCAACAGTCCTGGTGGCGTGGTCACCAGTGGCATGGTGATCTACGATACCATGCAAATGATCTCTTCACCCGTATCCACGATATGCATGGGCATGGCGGCCTCCATGGGCTCCATCCTCCTCAGCGGCGGCGCAAAAGGCAGAAGGTTCATTTTCCCCCACGGAGAAGTCATGATCCACCAACCTAGCGGCGGCGGTCAGGGAACTTCTGCCGATCTGGAGATCATGGCCGAGCAGATCAGGAAGATCAAGGAACTCGGTGCCAAGATCCTGGCCGACAATTGCGGCCAGCCTTTTGAGAAAGTGATGAAGGATTTTGACCGCGATTACTGGATGGGAGCGGAAGAATCGGTGAAATACGGTATCGTGGACGCCGCGATCAATAAAATTGACTAATTAGCTGATTGACTCATTGGCTGATTCGTTTAACACGGATCACCCATTTTATTTACCTTGTAAGAAGCTTATAATTAGCCAATTAGCAAATTAGCCAATAAGCCAATTTTTTTATTCTAACTTTGCACGGATCAAATTGATTAAATGGCCAAATCAACCCTACATTGTTCGTTTTGCGGCAGGAGCCGGGATGAAGTAAAGATCCTGATAGCAGGGCAAGACGGACACATATGTGAAAATTGTGTTGAACACGCGCGGGAGATCATTGAGCAGGAGCTAACGGTCAGAAATGATCCAACCAGCTCTAATTATAAACTAACGGTAAGGAAGCCCGTTGAGATCAAACGGTTCCTTGATGAATATGTGATCGGGCAGGACGATGCGAAGAAGGTATTATCCGTTGCGGTCTATAACCATTACAAGAGGCTTCAGTTCAAACAGGCCGAAGGTGAAGTGGAGATCGACAAGAGCAATATCGTCATGGTTGGTGAAACTGGTACGGGAAAAACCCTGCTGGCCAAAACCATTGCCAAACTGCTGAACGTTCCGTTTGCCATTGTGGATGCAACCGTTTTCACCGAGGCAGGTTATGTGGGCGAAGACGTTGAATCCATCCTGACCAGGTTGTTACAGGTCTGTAACTATGATGTGACCGCTGCTGAAAAAGGCATCGTGTACATAGACGAGATCGACAAGATCGCGAGAAAAGGAGACAACCCATCCATCACCCGTGATGTAAGCGGCGAAGGCGTACAGCAGGGTCTGCTCAAATTGCTGGAAGGCACGGAAGTACTGGTACCGCCACAGGGTGGACGTAAACATCCTGAGCAAAAACTGATCAAGGTGAACACCCAGAACATCCTCTTCATTTGCGGTGGTGCTTTTGATGGGATAGACAAGATCATTGCCCGCAGGGTAAATACCAATGCGATCGGTTTTAATGTCAATAAGGAGGAACAGGAGGAGATGAAAAAGAACCTGTTGCAGTATGTAAATGCGCAAGACCTGAAAGGCTTTGGACTGATCCCTGAATTGCTTGGACGTCTCCCCGTGGTCACTTATCTCAGCCCACTCGATGCAGAAACCCTGAGGGCGATCCTGACTGAGCCTAAAAATTCGCTGATCAAGCAGTACACAAAGTTATTTGAACTCGAAGGAATTGAACTTACCATAGAGCCTCCCGTATTTGATTTCATGGTTGCAAAAGCTATGGAATACAAACTGGGTGCACGTGGACTCCGGTCCATCTGCGAAAGCATACTTACAGATGCCATGTTTGAACTTCCTTCATCCAACCAGAAGAAATTTGAACTCACGCTCGACTATGCACAGCATAAATTCGACAAATCCAAGATGAGTCTGCTGAAAGTCGCATAACAATAAGCAGCCCTGCATCCACAAGAAAGTAAGAAGTAAAAATTCAATGTTTGCCAGGGGCATATTGATTTTTACTTCTTACTTTTTTTGCTGCTTATTAACAGGAAATGAGTGACTTTTGAAGCATGAATGAACTCATCAACAGGCTCACTGAGGCCGGGTTAACAGAGAAACAGGCGGTCCAAGCCATCACCATCATTAAGAATTTCGCAAAAGAGAAGTTCCCGATTTTTGGCGGAGCTATCGACAAGCTGTTTGACAAGTACCAGGTCAGGAGTGATGATGACTTTCTTGAATAGGAGGATCAGTTGTCCTCAGTCACTTTAATGGTTTCCAGTATCTCAGACTGGATCTTGAAGGATTTGGTGTATTGACCATCCTGGGCGTCAACTACAAGATACAGGCGGGAATAATCATTGCGGAAAACCTTGATGAACTTTGTGAATTCACGTTTTCCAATGGTCTCGCGGTACAACTCATGATCGCTCTCATCTTTGATCCTCAGGACCATTTTCTGGCTTCCTGCTGAACGAACAGCTACAGCAAAATTCAAAAAATCAGGGCTTGAACCCGTATACCTGATCTCTACACTGACCGGGTTTTCAGTTTTCACAACAGGTAATTCAGCTGAAGCTGAAACCGCAATAAAAGAAAAAACAACAGTGAAAAGAACTGGCACCAGGAGGCTTCTTACAACTTTCACATTCATATACTTGGTATTTGGTGACGAAACAGTATATGACAAATCAATCGAGCGGGATAAATCCGGAAAACAGGGAAAGGTAACCCAAGGAAGATAATGTTTAAACATTATTATTCGGGCTAATGCGATCACCGGATGATCTGCCTCGCAATAACGGTCTTCTGTATCTCTGATGTTCCTTCACCAATAGTACATAACTTGCTGTCCCTGTAAAACTTCTCTACGGGAAAATCCTTCGTGTAACCGTATCCGCCGAAGATCTGCACGGCATCGGTAGCAACTTTCACTGCAACTTCGCTCGCGTAATACTTGGCCATCGCGGCTTCTTTGGTCATAGGCAACTTCCTGTTCTTCAGGTCCGCTGCCTGCAGGGTAAGCATTTCCGCTGCTTCAATGTCAGTGGCCATATCGGCCAGTTTGAACGAAATACCCTGGAAATTTGATATCGGTTGATCGAATTGCTTCCTTTCCTTTGAGTATTGGAGTGCCGCTTCATAGGCTCCCCTGGCAATACCGATACTCAGGGCAGCGATAGAAATACGTCCCCCATCAAGTACTTTCAGTGCCTGCCTGAAACCGTCTCCCACTTCACCCACTCTTTGTGTGTCCGCGATCCTGCATTGGTCAAATACCATCTCTGCCGTTTCGCTGGCACGCATACCCAGTTTGTTCTCTTTCTTTCCACCAAAGAACCCTGGCGTTCCCCTTTCAATAATGAAAGCAGTACTGTTACCGCTTTCTCTGGGTGCGCCCGTGCGGGCGATCACAACGGCCACCTCGCCGGACCTGCCATGGGTGATCCAATTCTTAGTCCCATTCAGAATCCATCCATCCCCCTCTTTCACCGCGGTAGTTTGCATGTTGCCTGCATCGCTGCCTGTGTTTGGTTCAGTAAGCCCCCATGCCCCCAGCCACTCGCCGGATGCAAGGCGCGGCAGGTACTTTCTCTTCTGATCTTCATTGGCAAACTGCGAAATATGCCCGGTGCACAGCGAATTGTGCGCAGCAAGACTGAGACCCACTGACCCGCAGACTTTTGAGATCTCTTCGATCACGGCCACGTATTCAAAATACGACAGACCGGATCCACCATACTCTTCAGGAACAAGCACGCCCATCAAGCCCAACTTACCCATTTCCCGAAAAATGTGTGCGGGGAAAGCCTGGCTTTCGTCCCACTCCATGACATGAGGCCTGATGTGCTGCCGCGCAAATTCCCGGGCTACTTCCGCTACCTGCTTCGTGATCTCCTGTTGTTGAAAGTCCATACACTAGATTGAACGACAAAATAACAAAAATACTAACAACTGTTAGCTTTTGTTTAATGGTCTGCTATTCCTGCCAGCTATGTTCACCAGTTACTCAAAACTCAGGTAGAATCCGATCTTTTCTATCCATGCATCCGATAAAATGGAGATCCTGGCCAGATCAGCCACACTGTGAAAGGGGCCGTGCTGCTTCCGGTAATTCACGATTGCATGGGCTTCATGCTTGCGGACATAAGGGTGAAGGGCAAGGGAATCGGCATTCCAACTATTGATATTGATCTTCCTGACTCCTGCATTGCCCAGTGTCAATAGTGGCCTCAGATCGTCGAACAAAGTGTCTGAGATGCCATAAATTTCGGAAACCTGTTCAATGCTGTAGAACCCGCCACAGGCAGCCCGGAAACGGATGATCCGTGAAGCAAGTCTGGGACCAATGCCCGGCAGGGACTCCCACAGCGAAGAATCTGCTGTGTTGATGTCAACGGCCCTTCTCGAACCCCGTTCATAACGCTCACCATAGGTCCCGCTTTTCCAAACCGCGGCAGACGGATATGAGTTTTGATCTGTCCCGCTTCGGGCACGCGAAGGCAACCGCGCTGCATAGCCTGAATACACGCCCTGTTTTGATTCAACCCCCGCCTGCCGCTCAATGCGCACAAAGGGCATTAAACGTTCCCCCTCATCTTTCCTCAGGCCATAGATCTTCATCAGGTCTTCCGGCCGCCTGAACTTCCCACCCTTATTGAGGTAGTTCCGAATCGTTGCAATCGTTTTCGGCCTTACTCCCATCAACTCCCAGTCGGCTTCCGAAGCCAGGTTAGGATCGAACGGAAAAAGCCGGAATGTTTTTACTACTCCGCCCTCCTCGCGAGCAACTTGCTTCATGACCCGATGTGCAGAATCTGCATGGATCAGCAATTCTTCGCTTAGCCGTTCCGGCTTGCCGAAAAAACCTGGCAGCAGCCAAACCAATAAGATCAACACAAGCAGTGCCATCACCCCCGTCCGCTCCTTCCTGGAGAAAACCAGGTATCCCTTTATCCACTCCGTCATTTTTATGTAAAGGTCCTCACCGGCAACTGGTGAGGCAAGGGAAGGAACACAAATAAAAACTGTTTTAACAACATGGACCATCGGGCAGATCGCAGGCAGCACATTACCCCAGACCGAGGCTCAGCCAATATAAACAGAGGATCAGATATCAATGGTGAGTCCGTCGTAAGCCAGCGATATGCCTTCCGGCAGCTCAGCGTCAACTTCGCTGTGTAGCCCCAACTGGTGCGAGATATGGGTAAAATAGGCCCGTGGCACTTCAAGTTCCCTGACCAGTTCCACAGCTTCACTCAACGAAAAATGGGAGATATGGGGCTCCTTCCGCAACGCGTTGACCACCATCACCTCAGACCCCCTTACCTTTTCGCGGGCCTCTTCGTCCAAACGATTTGCGTCCGTGATATAGGTGAACTTTCCGAACCTGAATCCCAGTACAGGCATTTTCATGTGCCATACTTCGATCGGTTGTACGGGAATATCCCCAACAACAAATGGTTCATTGGTGATCATATTCAGGTTGATCTCAGGCACTCCGGGATACTTTTTCTCTGCAAAGGCATAATAAAAATCCCGTCTCAAGGCTTCCTCAGTCAGGGCGTTGGCATAAAGCTCCATGGGCTTGCGCATAAAAAAATTGAAGGCCCTTATATCATCCAACCCGGCTATATGATCTTTATGCGGGTGCGTGAAAACAATCGCGTCTACATGCTTTGTTTTTGTCCGCAACATCTGGTATCGAAAATCAGGGGTAGTATCCACTACAAGACTGGTTGTGGACGAAGAAACCATGATGGAACTTCTCAGGCGGTCATCCCGGCGATCATCGGACCTGCATACGGGGCAATCACAACCGATCATGGGAATACCACTGCTTGTTCCGGTACCAAGGAAACGAATATGAAGTTTGGGCTGCGTCACCCAACAAATGTAATAGTAAATCAGAAGGAATATGCCCTGTAGAAACTTAGTTTTCCGCTACCCTGGCAGCAATTTCCTCGTAAAGCTTCCGATGGTCAGGGCTGAGATGGGTGGGCTCGATATGGAGTATGGGCAAGAGATCGATCAGGGTATTGATCCGGCCTTCAGTCTGAAGAAACTTATTGAGTACAATCACCTTTTTCTGCTCAAGTACACAATACCCGCTTTGAAAAGTACCCCGCTCGTAACGCATCACATAACCCGCCTCTTCAATCAGCTTCTCTATTTTGTTCAGGGTGGCAGGATTATACTTCATACTCATTGACCAGCTTTTCACAAAGGTACTGAACCCCCGGCATCTCCCATTCTCCGTTCGTTAAACTTTTCTACATTCGGGTGCGTAAATGTGAATAATCCATCATTAGATAAGGCTTATATTGCAACATCCCTAATGGCTAAGCTTTTCAGTATACTCACCACGGTCATCCTGCTCCTGCTGGGCGCTTATTTTCTCTGGTCCGCGCTGGACAGAACACCGCCGCCCGTGCATGTAGCGCTGCATATCGACAGCACATACGAAGTCAACGCGGATTCGGGGAAAGGCAACGTGATCGGAATCAATGCTTATATGGTTCCTGAAGACTACGCCAGCAGGGAACATTTTTTCAGCAAACTGGATGGCTATCTCAAGGTTTGTAAAGAGAAAAAATGGCTTAATCCGAAAACGGTAGTGATCTTTCCGGAATATATTGGAACCTGGCTGGTGGTGGAGGGTGAAAAAAGATCAGCCTTTACAGCGACTACCATCGATCAGGCACTGACGGGTTTTGTGCTTTCCAATTTCTTTTCCTATATCAGATCCTGGTTTATGTCGCCCGATTCGGCGCTTGACAAAGTGAAGCATTCGGTTTTCGCCACCAAGGGGCAGCGCATGGCGTATATCTACAGACGTGTATTCAGCGAACTCGCCCTGAAATACCGGGTGACGATCATCGCGGGATCCATACTGCTTCAGGAACCTGAAATAAAACGAAACAAGATCATTCTGCACAATGGCTCAGTGGAAAACATCACGGCAGTTTTTAATCCGGATGGCCGCATACAGGATAAACTGACAAGAAAAGCATTTCCAATGGGAGATGAACAGCCTTTTGTCAAAAAATGTGCACCTGCCGATCTACCTGTCTATTCCTTACCGATCGGGAAAACATCTGTTATGATCTGCGCGGATTCCTGGTATCCGGAGTCGTACAAATCCGTTCAGCAAAACGGGCTGCAGTTCATTGCTGTTCCCTCCTTTACCCAAAAGGATCATTCCATGGGCACTGCGTGGACAGGGTACAGCGGTTTCGATGAACCCGCCGACGTGGACACTACAGATATCGGCAGGATCACACTCAGAGAGGCCTGGATGAAATACACGATGCCAGCGAGGATCTCATCCATCAACACGCCCTATGGCATGACAGTATCGCTCAGGGGTAAACTCTGGGACCTTGGAACAGATGGAGAACTGATCGTCTATGACCGGGGAAAGATATTCAGTCCCGCCCCCATGGAGGGCGCCTCCATGGTATCCCTATGGATCCAATAAAATAACTCGCGGATCTGTTGCCCTGATCCCGGTAAAACTCCTTAGACTTTGCTGTTCATCCGTATCACCGGAATGATCATTTCCTCGAGCGAGATGCCTCCATGCTGGAACGTATTGCGGTAATAATTCACGTAGTGGTTATAGTTATTCGGATAACAGAGATAGCCGTCTTCCTTGGCAAATATGAAAGATGAGTTCACGGTTGGTGATGGAAGGCCTGCTTCTTTGGGGTCCCGCACAGCAAAAACATCACGCTGTTCATAGTTCAGGTTTCGTCCGTGTTTGTACCTCAGGTTACTGGTTGTTTGCTTATCGCCGATCACTTTGTACGGGCTGTTGACCCTTACGCTGCCATGGTCCGTGGAAAGGATGATATTGAATTTCTTATCGGATATCTTCTTCAGGGCCTGGTACAGTGGCGAATGGATGAACCAGCTTGTAGTGAGGCTGCGGTAGCTGGCTTCATCGCTGGCCAGTTCCTTCAGCACCTCCAGTTCGGTACGGGCGTGACTGAGCATATCCACAAAATTGTATACGACGATGCTGATATCGAAACCCAGCAGGTTGTGCGCATTATCCACGAGTTTCTGTGCCTCGTAGTTGTTGACGATCTTATTGTACGAAAATTTCAGGTCTTCCTTCTTCAGTCTTTTGAGCTGGGCACGAAAGAATTCCTCCTCATGCAAATTCTTGCCGCCCTCTTCCTCATCATTCTTCCAGAGAGCATGGAACTGCTTTTCTATGTCCGCGGGAAGCAAGCCGGCAAACACGGCATTACGACAGTATTGTGTGGCTGTAGGAAGGATACTGTAAAATGTATCTTCTTCCTGGATCCTGAAATGCTCAGAAAACACCGGCTGGATCGCCTTCCACTGATCGTACCGGAGATTATCGATCAGCAACCAAATAGTAGGCACCCCTTTCTCCAGGTGTGGAAGGATCTTGAACTGGAAGAGATTATGGCTCATGATCGGCGCTTCAGTGGACTTGGGGCTTAGCCACTTCAGGTAGTTCTTGCTGATGAACTTAAAGAACTCGGTGTTGGCCTCGTTCTTCTGGCTCTGCAACACCTCCTGTAATTCGGGACTGTCGCTTTTCATCATTTCCAACTCCCAGTACACGAGCTTTTTGTAGATCTCCATCCACTGGTTATAATCGGGGTTATCATTCAGAGCCATGAACAACTCCCGGAACTGCTGCTGGTAAGCCGTCATTGTTTTCTCTGCCACCAGCCTTTTGTTATCAATGATCTTCTTAAGGCTGAGCAGTACCTGGTTGGGATTGACGGGCTTTATGAGGTAATCGCTGATCTGGGAACCGATGGCTTCATCCATCAGGTTCTCCGTTTCATTCTTTGTGATCATGACGATCGGGAGCTGGCCGTTCACTTCCTTGATACGACTCAGGGTTTCAATACCGGTAATTCCCGGCATGGTCTCGTCGAGCAGCACCACATCCACAATATGTCCGCCTTTTACATAATCAATGGCATCGTACCCATTGGTTAGCGTGACTACGTCATAGCCTTTGCTTTCGAGGAATTTCTTCTGCGACTGCAGGCTTTCGATCTCATCATCTACCCAAAGGATCTTTGCTAATGCCATAAAGAGTGTTTATTATTACGATGCGGCTAAAGTTAGTATATACGTTTACGCTTTATACCTTTGCAGCTGTCCGATTCCAAATTTAACAAATCATGCATGGCGTTCCGAAAAATCATCAACGATCCCGTCTATGGATTCATCACCATTGATGAGCCACTCATATTCGAGATCATTTCGCATCCCTTTTACCAGAGACTGCGCAGGATCAAGCAGATGGCCCTCGCCTACCTCGTTTATCCCGGCGCCGTGCACACCAGGCTGCACCACTCGCTGGGAGCATACCACCTGATGACGCTGGCGCTCGCTGAACTAAGCAGTAAAGGGATCGAGATCACAGATGAAGAAAAAACGTCCGCAAAGATCGCCATCCTCCTTCACGATATCGGACACGGTCCGTTCTCGCATGCGCTGGAGCACGTACTCATCGAAAACATGCACCACGAAGAGCTTTCGTTGATGCTGATGAAAAAACTGGACCAGGAATTCAACGGGGCCCTTACTATGGCCATCGATATTTTCACGCACCGGTACCCGAAAAAATTCTTACACCAACTGGTCAGCGGGCAGCTCGACGTTGACAGGATGGACTATCTGACCCGGGACAGTTTCTATACAGGGGTCAGCGAAGGGGTGATCGGGTACGACAGGATCATCAAAATGCTCACCGTACACAATGGGGAACTGATGGTTGAGGAAAAGGCCATCTATTCCATTGAAAAATTCCTGGTGGCCAGGCGATTGATGTATTGGCAGGTTTACCTGCACAAAACGGTGTTGAGCGCGGAGATGATGCTGGTCAGGATACTGGAGCGGGTTAAGGCGCTTTGGCAGCGGGGTGATTCTTCCATACTCACCAACGGCCCGCTCACCATGTTCCTGACAGGATCTGTCTCAGGGAACATGGAAGAAAACCTGGAGCTGTTCACGTTGCTGGACGATACGGATGTGGTGGCCTCCCTGAAACACTGGAGCCGAAGCGAAGACAAGACCCTTGCCTTCCTGTGCAGATCCGTACTGAACCGTCAACTGTTGAAAGTAAAGCTGCAGGGTGAACCCATTTCGGAAGCGCTTCTCCAGGAAAAAAAGCTGTCGTCCTCGGAAAAGGCCGGCGTCAGTATAGAGGATTCCGATTATCTTGCTTTTACCGGCGAGGCGGTGAACAGGTTGTATAACCCTTATGACGAACACATTAACATCCTGTTTAAAGATGGCTCGGTCAGGAACATTTCGGAAGTGGACAATGCCCTGATCCATGAAAATCTATCCCGTCCGGTTAAAAAATTTTACATTTGCTACGTGGGGTAAGGAAAACAAGCTTAAGAATAACTTATGCAATTCAGTGCTGCTCAAATTGCTGCGATCATCAACGGCTCCATTGAAGGGGATCCGGGCGTTCTGGTAGGCTCCTTTGGAAAAATTGAAGAAGCCAGCGAAGGCCAGCTTGCTTTTCTGGCAAACCCCAAATACGAGGATTTTTTGTACAGCACCTCGGCATCGATCATCATCGTGAATGAATCGCTGGTACTCAGGCAACCTGTAGCGGCCACGTTGATCAGGGTCCCCGATGCCTACAGTTCATTTGCCCAACTGTTAAGCGCTTACCAGGAACTTGTTGCCAAGCAGCTCAAAGGCATCCAACAGCCCTCCCATATTGCCGCATCTGCCATCATTGGGGAAGATGTGTTTGTGGGTGCGTTCAGTTATATCGGGGAAAAGGTCCGGATCGCTGAAAATGTCAAGATCCATCCCCAGGTTTATATTGGAAACGATGTCAGGATCGGGGCGAATACCGTCCTGCACCCTGGTGTACGGATCTACCAGGGCTGCCAGATCGGATCGGGCGTGACCATTCATGCCGGGACTGTGATCGGCAGCGATGGCTTCGGGTTTGCGCCACAAAGCGACGGCAGTTACAAGAAAGTACCCCAGATCGGCAATGTGATCATCGAGGATAATGTGGAGATCGGTTCCAATTGCACGATCGACAGGGCCACCATAGGATCTACCATCATCCATGCGGGTGCTAAACTGGACAATCTCATCCAGATCGCCCATAATGTAGAGATCGGCAGCTATACCGTGATCGCCGCCCAGTCTGGGGTGAGCGGAAGCACCAAAGTGGGGAAAAATGTCATGATCGGCGGCCAGGTGGGCATTGTAGGTCATATCACCATCGCAGACGGTTCCCGCATCAACGCCCAGAGTGGCGTTACTAAATCGATCAAATACCCTCTGGCCGTCACCGGCAGCCCTGCTTTCAACTACGCCGCCGCCCTCCGGGCCCAGGCCGTATCCCGCAACCTTCCCGAACTCGAAAAGAGGATCAAGGAGCTTGAAAGGCAGATACAACAACTTCTTTTGACAATTGGCTAATGGCCTGATTTACTCATTAGCTCATTCTTTACGACGAAGTTCCTGATCGGGTTCGTGCTAGGGATAATTAGCCAATGAGCTAATGAGCCAATTAGCTAATTGGTATATCTTTGCGCCCACAATCAGTACGAATGGACGCCAATTTCAACGCGGATAAACAACATACATTGAAATCGGAAATCAGCATTTCGGGCACCGGGTTACATACCGGGATCATGGTGGACATGACCCTGAAACCCGCCAATCCAGGCTTCGGCATCCAATTCCAGCGTATTGACCTACCGGGCCAGCCAGTGATCAAGGCCGACTGCGACCTGGTCACTGATACTTCCCGCGGAACTACACTTGAATTAGATAGCGCCAAAGTGAGCACCGTTGAGCATATCCTGGCCGCCCTGGTAGGGATGGGTGTGGACAATTGCCTGATCGAGATCAATGGTCCGGAGATCCCCATTATGGACGGAAGCTCCCAGCCTTTCATCGAATACATCGACGAAACCGGTGTGGTTGAGCAGGAAGCCGCCAAGGACTGGTACACGATTGATACCAACATCACTTATTATAACGACGAGAAGAGGGTTGAGCTGGTAGCTATGCCCGCGATGGACTATAAAATCACCACCCTCATCGATTTTAACAGCCCCGTATTGGGCACCCAGCATGCCAAACTGAGCTCCATGAAAGAGTTCCGGACGGAGATCGCACCCTGCCGTACGTTCTGCTTCCTCCACGAGTTGGAGATGCTGATGGACCATAACCTGATCAAGGGCGGAGACATCAACAATGCCATTGTGGTGGTAGACAGGGCGATCACGAAAGAGGAAATGGACCGCCTGGCTAAGGTGTTCAGGAAAGATACCATAGAAGTAAAAAGCGAAGGTTACCTGAACAACCTGGAGCTCAGGTTTCCCAACGAGCCCGCACGCCATAAGCTGCTGGACGTAGTGGGAGACCTGGCCCTGATCGGCTACCCCATCAAAGCGCATATCATTGCCAACAGACCCGGTCATTACTCCAACGTGGAGTTTGCCAAGAAGGTGAAGCAGTACATCAGGAAGAACAAGCATTTGAAGAATATCCCTGTTTACGATCCCAACAGGCCACCGGTATTCACCACCCAGCAGATCGAAAAGAAACTGCCGCACCGCTATCCTTTCCTGCTGGTGGACAAGGTGATCGAACTAACGGACACGCATATCGTGGGTATCAAGAATGTGACCTTCAACGAACCGTTTTTTGTAGGCCATTTTCCCGGGAACCCGGTAATGCCCGGGGTTCTCCAAATCGAGGCCCTGGCGCAGACAGGTGGTATCCTTGCTATCAATGCCCTCCCTCCCGGGGAATATGACACGTATTTTGTGAAGATCGATAATTGCAAATTCAAGCATAAAGTGATCCCCGGAGACACCATGATCCTGAAAATGGAGTTATTGGGCCCGATCAGGCGGGGACTTTGTGAAATGCACGGTACCGTGTACGTGGGCAACAAGATCACTACGGAGGCGGTACTGATGGCCCAATTGGTGAAAAGGGACGGGGAAAGCAGCAAATAGCCGGTAATTCATTAATTTCAATAGAGCACTAACAGAACAGTAGCCCTGTTTCCAACAACATAACATGATCCATCCTCATACGTATATCCATCCGAACGCCAAGCTGGCCACAAATGTGAAAATCGACCCATTCTCGGTGATCCATCAAAATGTTGAGATCGGCGAAGGTACCTGGATCGGGAGTAATGTCACCATCATGGAAGGGGCCAAGATCGGGAAGAACTGCAAGATCTTTCCAGGGGCCGTTATTGCAGCCAGTCCGCAGGACCTGAAATTTGAGGGTGAAGACACTACCGTGGAAATTGGCAACAACACCACGGTCAGGGAGTTTGTCACCATCCACAGGGGTACGAAGGACCGCTGGAAGACTGTTGTGGGAGATAACTGCCTGATCATGGCATACAGCCATATCGCCCACGATTGCGTGATCGGGAATAACTGCATCATGAGCAACAACACCCAGATGGCTGGCCATGTGAGCATGGACGATTTTGCGATCCTGGCCGGGATGTGCGCGGTTCATCAGTTTGTAAAAATTGGCAAATACGCATTTGTCGCGGGAGGTTCGCTGGTGAGTAAGGATGTTCCCCCATACATCAAGGCCGGGAGAACGCCACTCAGCTATGCAGGCGTGAATTCCGTGGGCTTAAAGCGAAAAGGCTATAACGTAGACAAGATCAACCATATCCTCGATATATACCGTTTCATATATAACAAAGGACTGAACACCACACAGGCCGTCAGGTATATCGAAGAGGAATTCCCCGCAACGGATGAGCGAGACGAGATCACCACGTTCATCAGGGAAAGCGGAAGAGGCATTATCAAACGCTTCACCAAAAACAACCTCGATGAGGATCTTGCTGACTGATGCCGGCAAACGTTTCAACCGCGAGTGGATATTCCGACATGTAGACCAGGTTTTTGAGACTGGTAAAACCTATGCCATCACCGGACCAAACGGATCAGGCAAATCAACACTTTTGCAACTGATAGCCGGAGCCACCGCATTGAGTGAAGGCAAGCTGACTGTTTCTGACCAGGGACCCCTGGAAGATGAAGACCATTTCCGGCATGTATCTATCGCCGCCCCTTATCTGGAACTGATCGAAGAAATGACCGGGCTTGAATTTCTCAGCTTTCACCGACATTTCAGACCATTCCTCGATGGCCTGGAGGCAGCAGACATCCTTCAAACGGTGCAACTTGAGCACGCCGGCCATAAACAGATCAGGTATTACAGCAGCGGCATGAAGCAAAGACTGAAACTGGCGCAGTGTATACTGAGCGAAAGCCCTTTCGTATTACTGGACGAGCCCTGTACCAACCTGGACGAAACGGGGATCGCCTTATACCACCAACTGATCGCAGATCATACCGCTTCAAAATGTGTGATCGTGAGCAGTAATGATAAAGTGGAATATGGGTTTTGCAGGCAGGTGGTAGAGATCATGAAGTATAAACAGGATTAGCGGATTAGCGGATTACTGCCGCTGCGAAGCGATCAGAAGATTCAGGTCCGTATACTTCAGGTTGAACCTTTGGCTCAGGTGTACATTGGTCAGAGCCCCTTTGAACAAATAGATCCCGTTGCGGATATTGAACTTATGCCAGATCAGGTTTTCGAGCCCGCCTTCGTCGCTGATCTCGATCAGCAGGGGCATCAATACGTTGCTGACGGCCTGGGAAGCGGTGCGGGCAAAGCCTGAGGGAATATTCGGCACGCAGTAATGGATCACATCGTACTTGGTGAAAACGGGCTTCTCATGGGAAGTGAGTTCCGAAGTTTCAAAACATCCCCCCCGGTCTATACTAACGTCTACCACTACACTCCCGGGCCTCATCTGAGCCACCATGTCTTCCGTAACCACAATGGGTGTTCTGCCACCGGCAGACGATAGTGCGCCCACGGCCACATCACAGGTCTTCAGCTGCTTGGAGAGGATCTTGGGCTCCAGCACCGAAGTCCATAAACGCGCCCCGATATTATTCTGCAGCCTTTTCAGCTTGTAAATATTGTTGTCGAAGATCTTCACGCTTCCACCCACCGCCAGGGCTGTACGGGCTGCATATTCACCTACGATACCGGCGCCAATGATGATCACCTTGGTGGGGGGAATTCCGGATATGCCACCAAGCAGCACCCCTTTGCCCTTATTGAAACTGGACAGGTACTGGCCGGCGATCAGCATCACCGCGCTTCCCGCGATCTCACTCATGCTCCGCACAATGGGGTTATGTCCGGAATCGTCCTTCATGTTCTCGAACGAGAGGGCCGTGATGCGCTTCTCCATCATCTTCTCCAGGATATGCGTTTTCATCACCGGCAGATGGATCGGCGAGATCAGGATCTGGTTGGGTTTCAGGAAGTCCAGCTCCAGGTCGCTGACCGGGGCCGATTTAATGATGATACCGCATTCATACACCTGCTTCTTGTCGTACACAATACTTGCTCCCGCCTCGCTGTAGTCTTTATCTGAATAATGGGCCCCTTCACCCGCATTATGTTCCACCACCACGCGGTGGCCATTACTTGCAAGCACACCTACAGCATCCGGGGTCAGTGCAATACGGTTCTCCTGGAAATCCGTTTCCTTCGGCATACCAATGAGCAATGGAAGCCCTTTCGGCTTTACATCCAGTGTTTCTTCGAGGGTCTCATAACTGAACGAGGCACTGACTATAGGTTTACCACTTGACATGATGGGAGATTAGGGCGAAAATTACAAAATTAAACGAACTGGCTAAAGAAGTTTAATCGTCCTGCTTTGGTCACTGTTCACACTCAATTCCGCTTCAATGGTATCCTGGGGAAAGATACCGGGAGCTTTCCCCGGCCATTCCACAAAACAGGCTGAGCCGGAAAACAGGATGTCCTCGATCCCTGCCTGCAGGGCTTCTTCTTCATCCTTTATCCTGTACAGATCGATATGATATATGGTGTTCCCCTGCCGATCAAGATATTCGTTCACAAGGGAAAATGTAGGGCTGCTTACAGGATCAGAAACGCCCTTTACATCACAAAGGGCATGGACAAAACTGGTTTTTCCGGCGCCCATCGGACCGTGAAGGGCCACTACCCTGCCCTCACCTACTGCGTCCCAAAACCATTTTGCAGCATCGTGGATATTGGGCAGTCCGAACGCATATAACCTGTCCATAATGGTGTAAAATACACGAGAATCCGCTAAATCAACAAGGTTTCACATCGAATTTAGCCGGCAGATATGACTAAATTTGCCATATGGAAACCGTTCAGTGGAAAGTGGAAGGAATGACCTGCGCGAACTGCGCGCTCACGATCAGGAAATACCTGGAAAACCAGGGCAACCAGAACGTGAAGGTGAATCCCATGGACGGTGATGTGAGCTTTGATATCGTGGAGCATGCAGTACCCGAGAAACTGGCCAAAGGTATTGAGGGGCTGGGTTATAGCGTAAGACTAGACCGGGCGGACGGAACGAAACAGAAAAGACCCCTGCTCCATAACCATTTGCGCCGGTTCCTGTTCTGTCTGCCTTTCACCCTGGTGCTTATGCTGCACATGTTCGACCGCTGGGTACACCTGCACTGGCTGATGAACCCCTGGCTGCAGCTGGCCTTATGCCTTCCCGTATACTTTGTGGGTATGTCTTTCTTCGGGCGCAGTGCCATCAAGAGCCTGCGCAATGGTATTCCCAATATGAATGTGCTGATCGCCCTGGGCGCCACGGCCGCCTTCGTGTACAGCCTTATTGGCACACTGATGGGTTGGGGGAATGACTACCTGTTCTATGAAACGGCCGCCACCATCATCACGTTAGTGTTCCTGGGATACTACCTTGAAGACGCTTCTGTGGAATCCACCCAACGGGCACTGAAAAAACTGGCGAAATCACAAAAAGTGATGGCCAATATGATCGCCTTTGACGAAAACCACCAGGAGCTGATCTTCCCGCTTGAGAACACCCAGTTGAAAACGGGAGACCTGGTATTGGTTCGTACGGGCGAGCAGGTACCGATGGACTGCAAGATACTTTCCGGGGAAGCTGAAGTGAGCGAAGCCCTGATCACGGGTGAATCCGCGCCAGTCCATAAAGTGGCCAAAGACAAACTGATCGGCGGCAGCATCTTGGAAAACGGCGTGGTGCGGGCCCAGGTGACAGCAACCGGGGAAGACACCGTTCTTTCACATATCCTGAGGCTGGTAAAGCAAGCACAGGGAGAGAAACCTCCTGTGCAGAAAATGGCGGACCGCATTTCGGCCATCTTTGTCCCGGTGGTGATAGGCATTGCGCTGATCACTCTGGCGGCCAACTGGATCGTGCTGGGCGAGTTCACTCCCGCGTTGATGAGAAGTATCGCCGTACTGGTGATCGCATGTCCTTGCGCCATGGGACTTGCCACACCTGCTGCCATTGCGGTTGGGCTGGGCCGTGGGGCCAGAAGCGGCATCTTGTTCAGGAACGCTACCAGCCTTGAAAACTTTAAAGACATCCGGCAGGTGGTATTTGATAAAACAGGCACGCTGACCACCGGGCAATTCGCGATCTCAGGATATAAGATACTCGACGACGCAATGACCGATGATGCGTTCAAACGCATCGTGTACTCACTGGAAAAGAATTCAAACCATCCCATCGCCCGCGCCATCACGAACAGTTGGAAAACCAAACAGGATATCCGCTGGCAGAAGATCGAAGAGTTGAAAGGGCTGGGCATGAAAGGCACAGATCGGGAGGGGAATACCTATATGGCCGTCTCTTATGCTGGCGCCTCACACCTGACCAATGCCATGGATCATCATGTGTATGTACTGTTCAACGGAACTCTGGCAGGGGTGATCGATATGGCTGATGAGATCAGGCCGGAGGCCAGCAAGGTGGTAAGCTACCTGAAGAACAAAGGCATCAGGACGGTGCTGCTGAGCGGTGACCGGTACAACAGGTGCAAGGCACTGGCGGATCAATTGGGTATAGATGAGGTCATAGCGGAGCAATCCCCCGAAGAGAAACTCGAAAAGATCACTGCACTGAATGCAACGGCTCCAACCGCAATGGTGGGCGACGGCATCAATGATGCTCCTGCGCTGGCTAAAGCAACCATAGGCATTTCGATGAGCGATGCCACACAGGTTGCCCTTCAATCT
>Ga0315901_10002669_pt1 | contig 24172 bp, 28 predicted proteins | sample LakEriMetagenome_10_FD_203761 | JGI IMG/M metagenome (GOLD analysis project Ga0315901, IMG submission 203761) | Freshwater fungal communities from buoy surface, Lake Erie, Ohio, United States - Buoy 2 MA116 | ecosystem: Environmental > Aquatic > Freshwater > Lake | place: USA: Lake Erie, Ohio... | reverse complement strand
TTCTCTTATGTTTTTCGAGTTCTAAAATTTCTTCATCAGTCAAATCTTCGACATCAAAAGATGGAATAGATAATTTTGGTTTCTCATCATCTTCTTCCTCTTCATCATCTTCATCTGGCTCGTATCTGAAATTTGATGTGTCTATTGGGGCTCTATTTAAGTAGGGTTCAATTGTAAACCAATCTTCAGGTACCTGCAATTCTTCCAAAGAAGCCTCAACCGCTAATTGTTCAAGTTCATCTCTATGTCTACCTTCAATTCTCATAATGTTCGGTAAACGACTCATCATTTCTTGATAAATCATTTGTTGAACTTGTCTTGAACCAATATTCTGATTTCCTGTAACTTGTTTCAATTTATCAGCGACTTTACCAAAACGGGAGCTCACCAATCTTTGAACATCGGACACTCCTTTTTTCATCGATGGGTTCTTGGCATATAAACTTTCAGGGTCCCCAAGTTTTCTTTCCAAATTCGGGTCCATTCTCTCGGGTCTATCCCCGTAATTGATTTGTTCTTTTAATTTCTTTGCCATCTTATTTTTCTAATAATTTCATAATCAAATCCATTACTTCATCTTTTGCAACTTCAGGAGAAACCTTTTTTGCTTTTGGTGCAGGGTTTTCACCAGGATTTGGATTCTTACCAGGGTGTTTAGGTCTTGGTCTTGGGTCAGGTTTACCAGGTTTCGTTCCTGGCTTTGTACCAGGTGCAGGTTTGGTTGGTGCTGTGGCTGGACCAGCTTCTGAAAGATACTTAACTAAATCACCTTTAGTTATTCTTGGAGGTAAGTTTTTTTCCACAATTTTCATAATTTCGTTTTCAAGAAACAAAGATACTGGATTTTTTCCTTCTCCCAACTGTTTTTTTACTTCTTTTACACATCTTTCCCATTTTCTTGATTTTTTCGGTCCAACTTGAGAATGGCAAATAGCCCATGGGTTCGGTTTGTTTTTTTCTTCAGACATTCCCATCATTTTTCTGTTGTTATCTGAATCATCATCCATACCATCAGGTGCCATATCATTAGCATCATGTGGTGCTTCCTGACCTGTAAGATTTTGGAGTGCGTCTGCACCCAAAGCGTTCTTGTCTGTAACATCATCTGTTTCATCCTCAGTCATTTCAGTTTCAGTAGTTACTATAACTTCTTTCGTGTTTGGGTCAGTGGAAACCATAACATTACCAACTTTACCTCCCTTAGGACCTACTTTAAATGTTTTCTTTGTTGGTACTTCTGTTACTTGCTCAGAAATCACCAATTTTTTATAAAGTGTTTCAATCTGTGATTCATTCAATTTTGAAACAGTCTTGGCTGATAAGCCTTTCTCAATCAATTCGTAAGCTTTAACGTTATTTTTCATAAACCTCTTTCTTTTCAAATTCTAAGATTAAATCTCTTTCATAGAGTTTATCTTTTATTTCGTTTTCCGTTTGACCAAATCTGAAAACCAATCTTCCTTTGTTGGTTTCATCTTCGGATTCCCAGGCTAACGCAACTACATCATCCATTGCGTCTATCATAGAAAAAAAATCGGAGTTCTGAATCAATTCCAACTTTATATCGGTATTTCTCAGAACTCCCACCTTTTTGATATATTTTAACTCGGGTGGAGTTGGATAACCGTTTGATGGTTTACTCTCCCAAGAATCTCCCCATACGTCCGTAGTATCCGAGAAAATGAATTCGTAAAGATTATCTCCCTTATAGTTAGGTCCTAATCCATTTACGTATATCAATTTACTCATACTAACAATCCTTCAGGTGAAATTTTAACTTGTTTACCTTTGTTTTCAAAAACTAAATTTTTCTTATTAGTTTTCCCAACAATAGTTGCTTTAGTGTTTTCTTCCAAAAACTTTTGAGCCGCCAATTTTTGTTCAACACTCTCAACCAATCTTTGAACCTCCACCATTTGTCTTTTAACCGAAATAGTGCTTTGTCTTTTCTTCTGTACAAATTTCTCTCTGTTTTCAAGGATTTCTTTTTTACTTACTTCAAAATACTTTGAAATTACTTTATCTACTTTTGATTCTCCAAAAATACTATCAAAAATTGCACCGTTACCCATTCTCTCTTGCATTTCACCTTCAACAGGTACGTCCATATCAGCTTGAATATCTTCTACTTCTGTATCTGATGTAATGTCCTCTTCAGGTCCCATATCTTCCATTCCACCCATTTCGTCTTCTGATTCAACCTCGTCAAATTTCGACATGATGTCCTCTTTATCTTCTTCAGAAAGAGAACCCAAATCAAGTGATGATAATACCATGTTGATAACATACTTAATATTTTCAGAAGTCATGCCTTCTTCATTATCGAGAGTTCTAATTTTCTGAGTTAGTTTTCCTGTAAGTTTTTGAATTGTTTTGAATGTTACTTTTTCTTCTACATCACCACCCATTTCTGTATCTACTTCAGCATCCATTGAAATTTCCTCACCTTCAGGAGCACCCATACCTTCATCAGGCATATCCATTCCCATATCCATCGGCATTTCTGCACCCATACCTGGGTCACCACCTTCAGGTGAAGGAGGTATAGCATCAGGTGAAGGAGGAAGTTCAGGTGAAGGAACTGGTGGTGGAGCCATTGGTGGCGCCATTGCTTCAGGAGCGGGTTCCGCTGCTGGTTTTGGAGTTTTAAGAACAAATTTCTTTTGTTCTCCAAAAAGTGAAACACCTTCTTCGTTTTCGTTTAATCTATTTAACTCGGCAGCAAATAAATTCAATCTTTTGAAAGCTTGTGAATATGAAGAATAGTATTTTCTATTTTTCATTGGTTCAATATATTCTGTAACTCCTTCAGTTACAACTTTCTTTATGATGTATCCTTGTCTTTCTTTTACAATTTCATAGGACTTCCCATCAGCAAGATTGATACCGTATTCGCTTCTACTAGTTTCATTCAATGTATTAGGAATATTCTCTTTAAAACGAGCAATTTCCATAATTCTTTTTATCTTGTCTTGGCCTGTGAGCTTTTCACTTCCAATTGGTTTTAAGTCTGCCATATTATAAACTATTGTTTTTTTTAACTATTTAATCCGTTTACTCCTCCTAAGAGTACTGCGTTTAGTTGGACTGCTATCCCGTTCTCTGTTGCAAATCCAGGATGTGGTACTTGAGTCCCTGGAGGTAATGTACCTCCACTGAAGGAACCTTCCATTTCTGCGGTATACTCGTAGAATTGGTTTACTGATGTACCTGTGTAAACAACTCCACACTCGGCACAGTCTACGTAAGGACCACTTAGGAATGTTGCTGTTGCAACTATTGGACCATAGCTGGTATCAGTGACGAAGTAACAGTTATAGTCTAAATTATTATTATCAAATGTGAAGATGTACATATCTCCAATTGTTGGAGACACTCCCGTAATTTCTACACTCCACGAAGTACCGATACAATCTGTGATTAACCAAAACCCTGGAGGTGTTGGTGTCGGTGTTGGAGTTTTTGTAGTTGTTGGCGTTGGGGTTGAAGTAACCGCAGCTGTTGCCGTAGCAGTTGGTGTAACTGCTGGTGTTCCTGTTTGAGTTGCGGTAACTGATGGTGTTGGTGTGTTTGATGCTGTTAATGTTGGAGTCACTGTGGAGGTAGCGGTTACACTTGGTGTATTACCAGGGGTATCCGTTGGTGTAACACTTGGAGTAACACTAGGTGTACCTGTAGGAGTTGCTGATGTAGTAACTGATGGTGTTGGAGTAACACTTGGTGTATCTGTAGGTGTTGTAGTAACTGATGGAGTATCTGTAGGTGTTGCTGTTTGTGTTGGAGTTTTAGTTGGTGTAGCTGTTGATGTAGGAGTAGGAGTAACGACCGCTAGGCAAGTGGCACAATCTCCATAATCTGATGATAATGTTGCAACCATATCAACACCTGTTGCAGGTTCAGCGTTATCAATTATATCATAACAACCTTCACTTGTTGCCCCTGTGAAAGTTAGATAATAATTTCCGTTTACTGCTGGTAAATTGCTACTATCGAAATCAACAAGTATTGCAGGACCACCAGAACACGAACCTACGAGATATGTTACTAAAGCCATTTATTTTTTCTTTATAAATATACGATTACAGCAAATAATTAAATTTTGCCTATCACAATACAATAAATACTAAACTTAGATTGATTCCTCTAATTTTCTTTCAATAGATAACTCTTTGTCTTTGATTTTTGTTTTTTCATCAAAAAGTTTTCCAATATAACCTGACCTTCTCAAATATTTGAAAACAAGATTTTCGTACGAGAATTCTCCTTCTTTATTCAATCCCGACTGTCTATAGTCTTTTAGTTTGTCTTTAAGTTTTTTTAAACTTTCAACATTACCGCTAGATTTAGCATCTTCAATGGTATCATCTATCTTGCTTGTCCAAGAATCAATTTTTTTCTTCAAAACATCCATATTCAATTTTAGATGTGTTTTTGTTGGTCTATGAATCCACTCATTGTCCATTATAGAATATACACCATCACTATGATGTTCATCAGTTGAACCTTGTGCGTACAACTCTACATCGTATCCATAAATCTTAATATCGTGCTTGGAATTAAATAACTTCTTCTTCAAATCAAAAAGTTCAACATATAATTCTTTTTCTTTACCGTATCTTTCCATATCTACAATAACGTGTAAATCAAAATCTGAATATTCTGACCAATTGTAATTGGCTAAAGAACCCATAAGGTATATGTCTTCAACAAAAATATCATCACCCAAATCATCGATAAATTCTTCGGCAATGCGTAGTAAAGCCTTTTGAACTTTGTCTTTCAAAATTGCTTTTTTTGGGTCTTCAGGATTTTCCCAAACTTTTGGGTTCAAGGTATCCCTAATTGAAAAACTATCAAGAATTTTTTTTGTAATACTCATCCTAAATAAATAGTCAGAGTGTTATAGTTTTTTGTATTTGAACTTTTTGGAAATATCTGTTGTGAAAAACTTACCTTGAGATTCTGCCATCCTAAATTTGGTGTATGTCTGATGGGGTACTTCGTCATACTCATATTTGAATCCGTTGTTAAATTCAACAATGAGTTTCTTTGACTCTGTATCGTATTCTGCAGATTTAATATTGGAAGATTTAATCTCGTTGATTATCTTCGTCCCCTGTATTGTTTCCCTTGTTATCGCCATTTTTTAAAGGTGTTATTTCGTTAATTTTTAAAAGTAATGGATGTACATAATTTACCAATTCATCACGTTCAATATTAAATCCATAATCACTAATCATACGATGTAAAGAATTTAATCTATCAGTAAATCTATCGTGTAAACGCATCATCTTCATTGTATATGTTGGAGGGTCATCCAAATCAGATTCACTAAAACCCAACTCTTGAAAGTGTTTTCTCATCTCCAAATAAACGTCCAATAAATTTCTAAGGGCTAAACTGTCTTGAATTAATTCAAAATATGGTTTCATATTTATAAATACAAAACCCCCACCAAAATGATGAGGGTTTTACGGATGTCCATTATTGAATCTTAAAGAATACTAATTCTTTTCTTATCTTGTTTTTTGTAGTTTGGTACAAACACAGTTAACATACCATCTTCGATAGTTGCTTCGATTGAAGATGCATTATAACCATCACCGATTTTGAATTCCTTGTTAATTGTTTTTGTTTTTTCTTCACCATTTAATTTGTAGGTTCTTTTACCATTAATGTAGAGGACTCCGTCTTCCATTTCAGCCTTCAAATTGGTTTTGTTGAAACCTGGTGCCTCAAAGAATAGGTATGCACCATCTTTTGTGTGATTAATTTCATAAGTTTCGTCTGAACCATTTTTCAAGACTGTTGTGCTGTAATTAAAATTGTTACGACCTCTGTTGTTAAAGAATGTGTCGAATAGGTCATTAAATTCTGAAGCGTACATCATGTTTTTAATTTTTGTTTTTGAAGTTTATTATTTATCTTTGTGATAGTCAACTTTTGTGCCGTGAGACTAATCACGACAAAAAGTCAGTTGATAAATAAACTATAAGACATTTTGTCTCAAAGTTTGGTTAAGTCCAAAATTTGATACATCTTTACAAAAATTAATTACTATGAATGATTTAATGGACGACGACGAAAAAATGAGTAAAAAACAAAAACAGAACTCAGACAGTAGTACTCCTGTTTTGGATAACTTCAGTAGAGACTTAAATAAGTTAGCAGAACAAGGTAAACTCGACCCTGTAATTGGAAGAGACCGTGAGATTCTGAGGATTGCTCAAATCTTATCTCGTAGAAAGAAAAACAATCCAATCATCATTGGTGAGCCTGGTTGTGGTAAAACTGCAATTGTTGAAGGTCTTGCAATGAAGATTGTAAGTGGGGAATGTCCGAGAAATTTGATAGACAAAAGATTGGTCAATTTAGATTTGACTTCAGTTGTGGCGGGTACGAAATACCGTGGACAATTTGAGGAAAGAATGAAAGTTATCATCGAAGAACTTCAAGCTAATCCCAACATCATTGTATTCATTGATGAGGTTCATACTTTAGTTGGTTCAGGTAACTCTGCTGGCTCTATGGACGGTTCTAACATTTTCAAACCAGCTCTATCTCGTGGTGAAATTCAAATTATCGGAGCAACAACTTTAGATGAGTTCCGTAAGAATATTGAGAAAGACGGAGCCTTGGAACGTAGATTCCAAAAAGTAATGGTTGACCCATCCTCTGTTGTTGAGACAATTCAAATCCTTAAAAACATCAGAGACAAATATGAAACTTATCACAAAGTATCTTATTCTGATGAAGTAATTGAAACTTGTGTGAAACTCGCTGACCGTTACATTACTGACCGTGAGTTCCCTGATAAAGCATTTGATATTATGGATGAGGTTGGTGCAAGAATGCAAACTGAACTTAAAGTTCCCCCTTCAATCGAAGAGTTGAAAAAGAAAGCGGCTGAAATCCGTAATCAAAAAATTGAAGTTGTAAAAAAACAGAACTACGAACAAGCGGCACAACTCAGAGACAAAGAGAAAAAACTTTTGGACAAATTGGATGCTGAAAAAAAGAAGTTCGAGGAAGAAATGATTAACAACAAAAAACAAATTTCTTTGGAGGATGTTTATGATGTTGTTTCAAATATGACCAAAATTCCAGTTAACAAAATGAGTGTTGACGATACAAAGGCTCTTTTGAACTTGGACAAAGAACTTATGGGTAAGGTTATTGGACAAGACGAAGCTGTTAAGAAAATTGCTAAAGCAATTAAAAGAAACCGTCTCGGTATCAAAGACCCAAATCGTCCAATCGGTTCATTCGTATTCTTGGGTTCAACAGGTGTTGGTAAAACTCACTTAGCTAAACAATTAGCGAAAGAGATGTTTGGTTCAGAAGACTCGCTCATTCGTGTGGATATGTCCGAATACCAAGAGAAACACACTGTTTCAAAATTGGTGGGGGCTCCTCCTGGTTATGTTGGATATGAAGAAGGTGGTCTTCTTACTGAAAAGGTAAAGAACAAACCATATTCTGTAATCCTTTTCGATGAGGTTGAAAAAGCTCACAAAGATGTATTCACTGTTTTACTTCAGATTTTGGATGACGGTCACGTTACAGACAGTTTGGGACGTAAGATTAATTTCAAAAACACATTGATTATTCTTACTTCAAACCTGGGTGTTAAAAAACTTCAAGATTTCGGAACAGGTATTGGTTTTGGTACAAGTGCTTACGGAAACGAAGAAGCAAAAAAACAGGTATTGATGAAAGAAATGAAAAATTTCTTCTCTCCTGAATTCATAAACCGTATTGACGACACTATTGTCTTTAACAGTTTGAGTAAAGAGGATATCAAGAAGATTACTGAAATCGAACTTAAGAAGTTGATTGGTAGACTCGAGGACATGAACTATAAAGTGTCTTATGACGAGACATTGGTTGAGTATCTTTCCAAAGTCGGGTTTGATGAACTATATGGTGCTCGTCCTCTAAAAAGAGCAATCCAAGATAAAATCGAGGATTTACTCTCAGAGGAAGTACTAACAGGAAAAATGTTAGAAAATAAAAACTACAAGTTAAAAGTTGATGGTGAAAATGTAGTTGTAGAAAAAAAGGGACGATAAGTCCCTTTTTTTTATATTTATAAGAATGAGTAATCTCTCAAGACTTTTAAATCACTTCAAAGAAAATTTTCCGAACCAATATAAATCTAAGGTTGATGTAATTGAAACCTTTATAAAAAATTACATCAAAAAACATAAGGTTAATGTAAAGTTTCTAAATTCATGTTCAACGGGTTTCTCAGGTGTAAGGACAAGAGACCAAGTTATAATTTGTTCACCAATGAACATGAGAACTATTGGTGATTTTTTATATACAATTTTCCACGAAATCAGGCACGACCAACAAGTCAGAGACATTAAAATGCCAAATCCATTCACGGATTTCGATTTGGATAATTTGGAAAAATTATATGAACACTATTGGGAAATGGAATTGGATGCAGACCAATTCGCTAAAAACATGGTGGCAAAACTAATCATCAAATTAGATATCCCCATAGAATTTGCAAAACAACAATTCAGACTTTCAAGTTATATAGAAAATTACCCAATGATGTCTCAGGGTGTTATATTTCAACTTTCACAAATTATGAATCAAGTGAAAGAAATGAAAAAATCGGGGGTCAGATATAATGATATACAAGACCACCCGATGGTTAAAAAATATATAAGTCAGTTAGAAGACTTTATTTAAAAAATATAAGACCTTTGAACATAATCTTGTGACTTTTTATAGTGTAGATTATACCCTAATTTTTCAATCATTTTTCTCCCCATTTCAATTCCGTTGAAAACGTCATCGACAACAACATATTCATTAGCTGTGTGATAGTTGTAGTATCCAATTGAAAAATTGATACAAGAAAAATCGAACTTACCTCTCAAAGCATAAACATCAGTATATGGATGTACCATATATTGCATGTTTTCTTTCACCATACCTTCAGTTAAAACTTCATCACAAGATTTAAAAAATTCAGAATCACGGTCAAATAAAACTTGACCAAAACATTTCTCAGTAATCATCCAATTTTCAGGGGCATCGAACTGAATCCCATAACCCACGTTCTCAAAAAACTTTGGGTCTGCACTACGAGAACCGTGGCATCCTGTTTCCTCAGAAACAAAGAACGCCGCTTTGAGATAAGGCAATTCACGAAGTAAGGTCATACAAGCAAAAACTCCACATTTGTCGTCACCACCAATACCTGTAGGTCTTCCTAAGTCATTATAACCTTTGAGAGATAATTTCAATTCGTCTTGTGCATTCGGGAGTTGTTCTTCAATAACATTGATAACATCCAAACTATGAACGGTGTCTGTGTGTGAGATTACACAAGGAAAATAAAAATCTTTTGGTAATTCTCCTTGGGGTTTTTTTGTTGCGTAGATATTTCTTTTATCGTCTAAATAAAATTCAATATTATTAGCAGCCAACCATTTAGAAAGATATGAAATCATCATATCCTCTTTGTAAGTCTTAGTTGGGATACTCAAAACTTGTTTTAGTAATTCTATATTTTTAGTCATTAAACAAAAGTACGAATTATTCCTCAAAATTCCAAACGAAATAATTCTGGTTGGTATAGTAATCTGTAAAAAGTTTCTTCTGTAACAGCAAAATCTTTGAAATCATTAGTTCCCCTTCTTTTCAAACTTACATCAATTTTTCCATCTTTTCTATCAAACCCTCTAATCTTAAAAATAACCTTATCATCTTTGGGTAAATCATACCAAACATTTATTTTATATTTGTTTGATACTTTATCAACCATTTTTACAAAGTCTTGAAGTGAGTTCCCATCCTCCTTTTCTTCAAGTTCCTCAAGTATATCTTCTAATTCTTTTTCCACCGTTCTATTATAAGAGGTTTTATCAAAATGTTCATCATCTTGATATTCGTACCTATCTTCGTCCCAACCACCTATCGTTCTATCCGAGCCCTTAAAAACTTCCTTAAAAAGTTTTGTTAAAGAAAGGTGGGGTACTCCGAATTGTAGATACAATGAAATTAAATCAGCCACAGTGCTTTTTATTTTGTCTCCGCCATATAAATCCAATCCAAAATTTTTCAAAAAATTGTCGAGTTCTTTTTCTACATGTTCACGTGCGACATAATTCATTTCTCGGTTTTTTTCATGTGTCCAATCTTGAACAATACTAGTAACACTTTTTGGGAAAAATTTGTCCAATTTTGCACCAAACTCTCCCATACTATCATTATCATTCCAATCAATTACGGTATTGAAGTAATATTTCGCAATTTTTTCCATCAACTCCATATTTTCATCACTAATATCATACCAAGCACCATAACCTTGTTTCCAATCATCGTCAGCCGTGTAGAAATCATACGCCTCATATCGTTGGTATGGTGATGTAACCATTTGATAAAACCAAATATCATCGTCACTCAATCCTATCAATTTACCTAATTTTTCAAATGATTCGAAGTCAAGTATTACAGTGGATTGTGCAGGGTTTGTAGAATTCAAGATGATTCTATCAATTGCAGGGTCAATACCCTCCAATTCATATTTGGATATTCTACCCTTAACGAAATTTCTTAAACCATAAAACGAGTCACCTAATTCCATATTAAATAAATAGAAGTTAGGTTTGGAAATAGAATATTTATACCTATATTTGCTTTGTTCATTGAAATTATTGGGGAAGACATGGCATTGATTGGCGTGTGTAGGTATAAGTGGCACGTAGGAGCTGAATTAACTCCTTAAAAACTGATTTGAAACACAAACGGCAATACTTTTGCTAAAATGGCTGCTATCGGTTTAATCGCTGAAGAAGCTACAGTTGTTGCTTAATTAAGACACAACTACTCGGGTCGGTTAGGACATTAACCTAGGAACAGAAGTCCAATTTACGGGTCACAGGTCAGAGCTCGTTTAAAATAATTCTGAGACCAAGTTGTTTGTAGGTGGGGTTCTCACAAATATCAAACCTAATATTTCGGAACATTGAGAAACAATGTTGTAATAAACGTGTAGTCATTTATAGTTATCGCGAACAAGACACGGGTTCGAATCCCGTCTTCTCCACCAGATTAACCCCAAGTCTAACTTGGGGTTTTTTGTTTGACTTCTCAAAGATTTCTTAATATACTTTTAAAGTTTTGTGTGAGTCTATGAATACTTATTTTTTGGAGAGGAATTTTATGAAAAATTTTTATTACCTGTACACGAACTTAACTTCGCGAATAGCAAAGTCCCGTCGGCTTATACCCACGGGATTTTTTTATTTATAAACCAATAAACAAAAAAAACATGAAAAAAGCAATTTTCGCGTCGCTTTTATCCTTGTTAGTGACTCTAACATCTTTCGGGCAAATAACTACATCTGCCCTGTCTGGTGTTGTGAAAAATGAAAAAGGAGATGCTTTAGTGGGAGCATCGGTTCACGTTGTTCATCAACCTACGGGTTCTGAATATCGTGCATCCACAAACAAAGTTGGTAATTTTACCATTCCCGCTGTTCGTCCTGGTGGTCCTTACGTAGTCCATGTATCTTTCGTGGGTTACAAAATGAAGGAACTATCTGATATCAACACCTCTTTGGGTATTACAACTACTTTAGAGGTTATTTTGATTGAAGATATCAAGTCCCTACAGGAAGTTGTTGTTAGTTTCAATAGAAACAACACTTTTAGTATCGACAGAACAGGTGCGTCTCAGCAGTTTGGTAGAAGAGAATTAACTTCTGTTCCCATTACAGGTGCGAGAACAATCGACGGAATCACCAAGTACAATCCAATGGGTGATGGTCGTTCGTTCGGTGGAGCGGATAGTAGATTAAACAATTTCACTATCGACGGTTCTCAGTTTAATAATGGTTTTGGACTTGGTTCTTCAGCTCAAGCGGGTGGTAGAACAGGTTCAAGTGCTATTTCCTTGGATGCGATTGACCAACTTCAAATCAACGTAGCTCCTTTCGACATCCGTCAAAGTGGTTTCGTTGGTGCTGGTATCAACGCAGTTACAAGAAGTGGTTCAAACAAAGTTGAAGGTTCTTATTATCAGTTCAACAGAGACAATCAACGTTACGTAGGTAACAACGCTAAAGGAACAACAGTGACTGCTTCAAAATTTGAAGAGTCAATCAGAGGTTTCAGATTAGGTGCTCCGATTATCAAAAACAAATTATTCATTTTTGGTAACTACGAAAGTTTGGAGAAAACCGAACCAGGAACTACTTGGATTTCTCAAGGTTCACCTTTAGCAGGTTCTCAAATCTCAAGAGTACTTTATTCAGATATGAAGACTCTATCTGATTTCATGAGAACAAATTTCAACTATGAAACAGGTCCATGGGAAAACTATAATAACGCAAACACTTCTGAGAAATTCTTGGTTAGATTGGATTGGAACATAAACGACAAGCATAAATTGACTGGTCGTTATGTACACCACAACTCATCAGCTGAGATTAATATCTCAAACTCACAATCAGCAGGTGCTGGTAACAGAACTACTCAGTTCAATGCAATGAGTTTCAAGAACAGTGGTTATATTATTCAAGATAACACTCGTTCCTCTGTATTAGAACTCAACAGCAAGTTCTCAAACACATTACACAACAACTTGATTGTTGGTTATGATGTTCAGATTGAAAATAGAGGATATCTTTCACAGATGTTTCCAACTATTGATATTATGAATGGTACTGCAACATACGCTTCAGTAGGTTTTGACCCATTCACACCTGGTAATAAGTTAGATTACAACACATTCCACGTTACTAATAACTTGACCAAATTTTTGGACAAACATACAATAGTAGCAGGTGTTAACTTCGAAAAGTACCGTTCTAACAACTTATTTTATCCTGCATCTAATGGTGTTTATATCTTCAATTCTCTTAATGACTTCTACACAGCAGCAAATCAATCGATTGCTAACGGTGGAAGACCTTCAACTCTTGCACCTGCAAGATTCCAACTTCGTTACTCAGCTTTACCTGGTGGAATTGAACCAATGCAAGTTTTGAAAACTTCACGTCTTGACTTATATGCTCAAGATGAATATCAACACAATGAGAATTTGAAAATCACAGGAGGTCTTAGAGTTGCTGTTATCGGTTTTGAAAACACAGCTTTAGAGAACAAAGCAGTAACAGCAATGACTTTTGCTGGTGGTGAAAAATTCAATACAGGAGTTCTTCCTAAGACTCAAGTATTGTTCGAACCAAGAATTGGTTTCAATTACAATCACAAAGGTAAAAACGATTTACAGGTTAGAGGTGGTTCAGGTGTATTCACAGGAAGACCTCCATATGTATTCGTTTCTAACCAAGTAGGTAACAATGGTGTTCTAACAGGATTTATTGATGTATCGGGTGCTGCAGCTGCAAACTACGGTTTCACTGCTAATCCTAATCAATACTTCATCCCTCAGACTCCAACATTACCTTCTACATTTGACTTAGCATTCACAGACCCTAATTACAAATTTCCACAAGTATGGAAAACAAACTTAGCAGCAGACAAAAAGTTACCTTTAGGTTTTATAGGTACTGTGGAACTTATGTACAACAGATTCCTTAACGCAGTTCATTACTATAATTCAAACTTAGATGCTCCTGTAGGTGCATTTAACGGTCCTGATAAAAGAGCGGTATTCGCAAGAAATGACGCAGGAGTTAGAGTTAATGATAACGTATCAATGGGTGCGGTATTAACTAACAGAGAAGGTGCTTATAATACATCTGCAACTTTTGAGTTAAAATATCCAGCTCAAAAAGGACTTTGGGGTTCTTTAGCTTGGACTACATCTTTATCAAAAGATTATATGAGTGCGGGTTCAATTGCTTCAGGTTCTTGGCAGTCAGCAAGAGCTATTAACGGTAATAATGATTTACCATTAGCTTTCGCGGATAACTGGATTCCAAACAGAGTCGTAGGACTTGTAGGATATAAGTTAGAAAATGGTGCTAAGAAAGGTGCTGGTGCAACAACAATCACTTTAGGTTATGTAGGTCAACAAGGTAATCCTTTCAGCTACTTCGTAGCAGGTGACCTTAACGGTGATAGAGTAAACAACAATGAACTTATCTTTGTTCCTAACAAAGCTACAGACATCAGATTTGCTTCATTCACTTCAGGTGGTGTAACTTTCACTGAAGCACAACAACAAGCGGCATTCGATGCTTACATTGACCAAGACAAATATCTTTCAACAAGAAGAGGTCAATACGCTGAAAGGAACGCTTCAGTAATCCCTATGTTACACAGATTTGATATCTCCATACAACAAGATTTCTTTGTAGATATCAAAGGTCAAAGAAACACATTCCAACTTAGATTGGATATCTTAAACTTTGGTAATATGGTTAACTCTGATTGGGGTGTATCTCAAAGAGCTACAAACCCAGCAATTCTCAGTTACTCATCAACTAACACAGCAGGTGAACCTGTTTACAGATTATCAACGCAACCAGTGTTAAATGCAAATGGTACAACTACTGTAGGTCTTATCAGAGACACTTATCAGTGGAACACATCTGTATTTGATGTTTGGCAAGCTCAACTCGGATTGAGATATATTTTCGGTAGATAATTTCTATCAATAAAATTAATTAACCCTCATCTTCGGATGGGGGTTTTTTATTTACTTAATTTTTATTATAATTTAGACATGAGTAAATTAGGTTCCATATTTTTTATATTTTCAGTATACATACTTTCACAGATTTTCACTTTCTATCAACTACAAGGTCATTTGTGGAATAAATGGATTAAAGACCATCCTTTTTTAATGTCTTTAATTGGAGTACCAATTGGTTATTTTGTAATTCTTGCAAGTAGAGAAATGGTACACCTATATGATGGTCAAACCTGGCCAAATCGTATTATTGGGTTTTCTATCGGTGTTTTGATTTTTTCAATTATGGCTTGGATTATGTTGAAAGAGCCTTTGTCTCTCAAAACAATTGTTTGTTTGGTCCTAAGTTTGACCATCTTACTTATTCAGTTGTTTTGGAAATAATTGGTATTTATACCATATGAAGTTTTTCTCAATTTTATTAAAGGAAGGTCGTAAAGAAGATTTAAGAAAAAAATATTCAACTAAATTCAATGAAGAGGATTTAGAGTTTATTCTTAACATTTCCGATTTACAAGATTTCAACCACAAATACACTGACTTTGTATTAAAAAATACAGACGGTGATGGAGAACTAGACACTTTCGAATTAGAAAAACTAGTTGATTTAATAAAGGATTTCGACAAATACCAATCTCAACTTCCGAAAAAAGATATAAATCAATACGTGTCTTTAAATGAACTTGAGAAAGTTATTCTATACATCAGAGAAAAAAAGAAAAAAAAGGAATCAGAAAATCAGGTAGAAAAAGTTTACGAGGACGATAAATTTTTGGTTGTTTTACCGAAATCTCACGGTGCGTCTTGTAAGTACGGTTCCAACACTAAATGGTGTACCACAGCTCAATCACCTGACCATTTTCAGCGTTACACGTCAGGAAGTCAGGCTTTGTATTACATAATCAATAAAGCTAATTCAACAGACAAAGATTATTCGAAAGTTGCAATTCATTTTGATAATTCAGGTTATCCCAAATTTTGGGATTCCAAAGATTCTCCGATGGGAGAAAGAGAAATCGCAATATTCAAATACGCATTTCCTGAGATTATAGATGCCATAGAAGAAAATTATAAAACTTTTAAAGTCTCAGCTGAAGAAAAACGTTTAAATGAAATTTTCAATTCATTCGGTGTAACAAAAAGAAGTGATAAAAAACTATTTGGAACTGAATCAGAATTAAGTGTAGTTATTGAGGGTTTTCAAGGTATAAACGATTTGGGACCAGGCCACACTGAAGCAAGTTTGGCTGTAGTATTGGATAACGTTCTGATTGACGAATATCAGGTTTTTGTAACTTTCAAGTCAACTAATAAAGAATATTTTGAAGCGAGTATTGGTTTCATGGGTTTAGACAATCACATCGAGGAAGACTATTTTATCGATTTGGGTTTGGAAAATTTTGGAATTGATGTAAAGTTTAAAATAATGGACACAATAGGAAGCACTGCAGAGGGAGTTAGGTCTTACATTTCGAGTAGGTGTTTAGATGAAGTTAAAAAAAGTACCAAACTCAGAGAAAAGATTGTTGGTACATCAAGTTTTTTTAGACCATCGTATGGTTACACTTTTGGTAGGAAAAAAGGTTGGATTGAAAAACTTGTGAAGTTCTTAGAATCAGGTAAAATAGGAACAAAACTTGATTTCCTTACAGATATAGGATTTTTAAACAAAATTACTAAAGATGGTAAGACAATGTACAAAAGAACTAAAGACGGATTTGTAATGAAACCTCGTGATTTGAGAGGTCAACACTCGTCATTCTTCGCGGCTGCAAAAAACGCAGGAATTTTAGGTTATAGAAAAGTTGGAAAAGATTTCCTTTTAATAAAAGGTCCAAACTTCAATGCCTTCAAAGAGGGGAAGCTCAAGGCACTTTAGATAATCTTCGAAAGTATATATATAAACCAAAGAAAAGCCCCGCAATACAATACAAAACGAAGTTCGCTTTCCATAAACTTCCTGTCCAAAGTATTAGGGAATATTGAACGGCATCGAATCCAAACGGATTGAAGAACAGAGCCAACATTAAAAATATTTGAGACAGATTTTCTTTTAGAGTTTTCTGCCACGTTTCCCTGTTTATTTGCATCGTCCATATATTTGGGTTTAAAATTTATGTCTTTCGACTAAAATTATATAGATATAAATATGAGGGGGGAAAATTATATAGATATAAATATGAGGTGGGAAAATTATATATATTCAAAAACTTTTGATTTTTATTTGATACTACCAATGAAGTCTGGAACCGTAACAGCTTCTTGGATATTCACTTATTTTGATTTTCAAACATACACAAGAAATTTAGAAACGAACACTGAGTTTGCCAATCCTGCTATATCAACAGTTCATAGTTTTTATTTACCACCCAATACAAATGAACCCAAAATAATAATGACCATAAGAAACCCTTATGATAGGTTCTTATCGAGATTTTTATTTACTTGGACAAAACAAGAACCCCCCACACCTGAAGATTTTTATAATCACGTAACTATATCAATTGAAAAATTGAACCCAATGTACATAATACCTGAAGACATCAATCCAACTTATATAATTCATTTAGAGAACCTTTATGATGATTATATGAAAATTCCATTTGTGAAAGACTCGAATTTGAATAAATCAGGAGTATTACAAGAAATTCTACAAAAAAAAATAAACGAAAATAGATTCAAAGTAGAAAAAGAAAAATTCTTGACTGAAAGGAATAAAGAATTAATTTATTTTTTTATGAAAAATCAATTCGAACTTTTTGGTTATGAAAAGTAATTTTTTTACATTTGTTTTATGGTTGATATCAAAAAAATCCTTCAAGAACGTGGTACAATTTCAAAGTTTGATGGTGTGGCACCCGAAGGTTTTATTTTAATTCATGAAAACACTTTGGAACAACTCAAAGATATGAATGTGTGGTTAGAATGGAAGATGGAAAGATTATCAATCGAAGAAATGAACAAAATCAATTTTGAGAATACTTAAAATTGTATTATATTTGAAAAAATAATAAAACGTTAAAATTCATGTCGTTTTTTTTGAATGTTGAGGTAGAACTTGACCCAAATATTCCCAAGGAAGAAGAAGAATGGGAACCTGGCGATAATGTTACATTTTAACGAGTGGTGGTCATACTGATGTAACTGACTGCAGCGGTGAAAGGAAGTCGACTCCGAGGTATAGCATCCCATCAGTCCCTGACCACTTTTTTTTTGAACTATGGAAAAGAAAAAATTATACAGAAGTAAAAATGGAACATTGGCTGGCGTATGTACAGGTCTTGCCAATTATTTTGAAATTGAACCACTATTGGTCAAAATTTTATGTTTCGCTGCAATATGGAGTCCACTTCCAGTTATTTTCACCTATCTTATGTTGTGGATTCTGATGGAAAAAGAACCCGAATAACCTAAGCGGAAGTAGCTCATTTGGTAGAGCACCGTCCTTCCAAGTCGGGGGTAGCCAGTTCGAACCTGGTCTTCCGCTCAATATGAGCAAAGTAACAAAAAACCCTACCTTTTTCGTCGATATTGATGGAACATTGGTTGTATACAGGAAATTTAATGAGTTGGCAACAGCAATTCTGACTCCAATCAAAGAAGTTGTTGATTACATCAACGAACAGCACAAATCTGGTGCTGTGATAATTATAACTACAGCACGTCCAGAATCTTACAGAGACTACACCATTGATGAGTTGAAAAAAATTGGAGTCCAATATCATCAACTTGTTATGGATTGTGGTAGGGGAACGAGAGTTATTCTTAATGATAAAGACCCCGAGCAACCTGAACTTGATAGGGCTGTTGGAATAAATTTAGAAAGGAACATGGGATTTAAAACCCTCGATGGTCCTCCTAAGATAGACAAATATGAGTCAAATTAAAGTTTCGTACAAAAGACACTTAGCAAAAACAATAAGTTACAGAGTAGTAAGTACAGGTATAGGTTTTCTCGCTATGTGGTGGGCATCAGGAAGTGTGAAAGTTGGTGCAGCATTTGGTGTAGTTGAATTGTTGTATAAACCAATTCAATATTATATTCATGAAAGAGTTTGGTATAAATGGGTTAAATTCGGATTAGTAAAAGAAGTTGAAAAAAAGAAAAAAGTAGTACTTCCTATCGAACCAAAACCTATAGTTGAAAAAAAAGAAGTTGAAACTACGGGTAAAAAAGTATTGAATTATAGTTCAAACAGATAACCGAGATATTCTCGGTTTTTTTTATTCCACCATCAATATTTATAACTAATGAGTAGAGAACTAAAAAACATAAACAGAATTTACGATATCATTCTTGAGAATAAGAAAATGGTATTTTCTGAAGCCGACATCTCAGGTATCGACGAATTAGTTTATAACCCCGCAACAAAAAAAGGCGGAACCGTAGGTTTTGGTTTTGATGGTGGTAGAAAAGTAGATGGTATAACTTGGAATAACCATGATAACCACTTACACATCGGTTTCACAAATCGAGATGTTGCTATGGACGTTATTGATAAAGCCCACGAAATGGGTTTGAGAACAACAGAAAACCCTTATGCTAAAAGAGACCCAAATGGTAAAGTTGATGATGTTCACACAAAACACAGTTTTCACTACAAAACCTTTGAAGGAGAGCCTCCTGTAGGTGCTGGTGTAGATATAAGTGGAGACAAAAACACTATCACGGAATTGATAAAATGGACTGTAGAAAAATACTCAGGTGGAAACTATAGTGTAGACCCTATTCAGAACTCAAGTTCAGATTCTACAACACAAACTGATTCTTCAACCGAGACAAATACTTCTGATAAAGAAAAAAAAGGTTCTAAGCCTTACGGTGGGGGTAGTAGTAGTTATAACTCGGACCCTGAATTGTTCAAAGCTGCTTTGGGTCTTGGTAAATTAATCGGATTGAATGAATCTTTCGGAAGTAATGTATCAGGAAGATATGGAACAATATCAATACCTGGTTCATCAAATTCAGTAATAAAAAGTCCTGTTGATGGGGTGATTAATAACATGAAAAAAATATCAGGTTGTAAAAATCAAATTACAATCGAATCTGTTGAGATGGGGTATTTTTTACAATATTGTGGAGTTACAAAGCCAAGAGTTAGAGACGGTGAATCGGTGTCTGAAGGACAAGTGATAGGTTCTATGGATAAAAATGATATTGCTGAAGTTTTGTTGTTGAATCGCTCATATCATAGAGAAAATTTGAATACTAAAGAATTTGAGAGAAGTTATTCTGAGAAAAAAACAAAAAGAAAAAAACCAACATACAGAGGAGATGATGAAGTAGAAAATGTAACCCAAACTAACACAAGGTCTTATACTGACCCTGCTATGGCATCATTAATTTTAGCACCTTTTGAAATATTCAAAAATAGATACGATAAAAAAACAGGGGAAATGACTCAAAAAAGATGGGCAGAAACAGGTGAGAAAAAACAAACCGACCCATTCGTTATAGACGCAATTAAAGCTCCTTTTAAAAAAGTTGCAAAGTTTTTCAAAAAAGAAAGAAATGAAGAAGATGAAAAACTTAATGAGAATATCGAGAAAATTAAAAGATTATTAAAATAAAAAAACCCATCGAAAGATGGGTTTTTAGTTTTGTAAGAAAAAGTAATATTATTTAACTTCTTCTACCTTAACAGCAGTAGTGTCTACAACAACAGCCGCAGAATCCACTTTAAGTGAATCTACTACAACAGCAGAAGAATCAGATTTAACTTCAGTTGAGGTACCTTCACCGCCGCAAGCCGTCAATGCTACGATTGATAACAATGCAAAGATTTTTTTCATTTTTTTTCTTTTTTTTGGTTAATGTTTAATAACTATTCAAGACTATAAATATAATACAAGTTTTCTAAATCGTCAACTAGTAGGTTAAAAAAAGTGCGGAGAGTGCTGGATTCGAACCAGCGGGTCAGTTACCCGACCACGGTTTAGCAAACCGCTCCTTTAACCACTCAGGCAACTCTCCTCGTGTGTGAACGGTGGGATTCGAACCCACGACAACTAGCGCCACAAGCTAGTGCTCTACCAACTAAGCTACGTCCACCATATGTTGTCGCACAAGGATTCGAACCTTGAAAAACAGAACCAAAATCTGTTGTGTTACCGTTACACCATACGACAATTTCAGACAGACCTAAGGAGACGTATTATTCTCTTCATTATCCTTGTACTTTAACACCATGGGAAGCGTGTGTCTGTCTTGTGGACCCCCACGGGCTCGAACCGTGGACCTAATGATTATGAGTCATTTGCTCTAACCTACTGAGCTAGGGGTCCATAAATGATTGTTACACTTGGTTGTGTTACTTCCTCCCGATACCACTCAGGACTTCAATCATTTTGTGGGAGTAGCTGGACTCGAACCAACGAACTCGAAAGAGGGAAGATTTACAGTCTTCTGCCATTGCCACTAGGCGATACTCCCAAATTAAGGAAAGGAGAAGATGGTTGCGTGGACAACTCCTTTTACGATTGGCATTACTCAGGTGTATTTCTCCCAACTCCGATGAAACTGACCGAAATACACTCTCGAGTCATTAGTTTCACCATTCCCCAATCAACCTATAAATGTTCTTCAGCATTCTACTCCCAGCTCCGAGGAATCGTATCTAACTTAGCCCGTCTCACCACTGTGTGGGTACTGAAGTTTACATTTTGCACGCACGTCAGGACTCGAACCTGAAACTCCTAGTTTTGGAGACTAGTACTCTACCAATTGAGCTACGCACGCTTTTTATTATTTTAATAACCAAGATGAGGACTGAATCTTGTCTCCCAAACCGTCAACCAGTTTGATACCCAATTCATCACAGATTGGTTTTTCAGGTATTGTGTCGTTATTTTGGTCTCCTCCGTTTGCAAAAAACAACTCTACGTTTTCTTCAACCTCAGAGGCAATCATTCTTAACGTCTCACGAACCGTTCTGTCTTTATCGATAGATAGTATAGTTTTATCTACCATCTTTAAACTATCGATAATTACCAATCTCTCGTCCTCATCTTGGAACTTTTTACTTCCTTTCAACTCACGTTGAAAATCGTTATTCACAATCACATAGAGTTTGTCTCCATGTTCTTTTGATTTGATAAAGTATTCAATATGTCCTTTATGGACAGGATTGAAATATCCACTTACGATTACAACTTTCATTATCCTTGTTTTTTTGTCCACTTACTTTTAGCTAATAGGTCGTCCCAATCTTCATACCCTTGTTCACGTGCATATTCATCGTTTTTCATTCTTTGATACTTTTTTACGTTTTCAGGGTCTCTCATAGCTTCAGTGTTTTCAAAACCCAAAGATTTTGCACACTCCTCTTCACACCATCCATGAGAACCTATTTCGATGTTTATTGGTAGGTCAGTTTCCAAAGATTCGATAAAATCTTCAAATTGACTTGCCGCTTCAAAAGGCATTGTATAGATTCCCTCAGACACTTGATATCCGCTATCACTTTCTCTGTCGAATATTTCAATCCTACCCATTCTATACTTCTCACCCATCAAACTGAATACACCATATCCAACAGTAGAATAACTGAACCTACCTGGTGTACTAACACCTTGCATATCAACACATCTCGGATTTGCCTCCATATAATGTGCCATATGGTCAACTAGCATTTCGTCAGTAAGTTCTTTTCCTTCTTGTTTTCTTCGGATGTTACTCAGGAACCATAACAAATCCGCTCTATTGATTTTCATATCACAAATTTACGCTTTATAAATTGAAATTACTAAACTTTAATCCCCACATTAAGGAAATCATCCCCATTTGAGTTTCAGCATACTTCTTATTCATTTTGAGTTCTTTGATGAGGTATTTCTGACCCCAATCTTTCCACTCATCGTTTTGTTCGACAGTCATAGTCCATTGAGTATACCAATCATCTTTACGGTCTTTAACATCATCGTATGTTACTGAATGTCCTGCGATTTCGAACATTTTATTAATCATATCAACGACCATTTTTTCTCTCTTCTGTTCTAATGATAATCTTTTTTTCATCGTTCTAATTTTTTTATACATTCATCAATTTTGTCTCTTAGTCTTCCGCCGTGACCCCAATCACCATCTACCTGTACGTGTCTCCACATTGGAATTCTTGGTTTCAACCACTTGTATTGTTCATCAAGTTTCATATCATCAATTGAAATCCAATTGGTGATTTTGTTGTCCTTAACCCACTTTGTGATTTCTGCGGCTCTCTCCCATTCTATAGATGGTCTACTCATTTTGTTCCAAAGGTACTGATGAGTTGTAATGTCTACAATCGGTGCGGTTACACCATAGTATTGAAAAATTCTTTTGAGTTGAATTATACTAAAGTGTTTTCTCCAATCTGAACTTACAACCAAAGACGCATTTGTTTCGTTACAAATTTTTTGTAATGCTTGGCAGTCCTCCTGAACCCATGGATAAGGGATTGTGAAGGTCTTAGAAGCTTCGTTGAGCGTAACTCTACCGTCACCCCATGTTCCCCATGCCAGTGGTCCATCTACATCGATAAAAATGATTTTACGTCTCATAACATTTTATTTTGTTGGAATGGGCGGGCTCGAACCGCCGACAACTATCGTATCAGAATAGTGCTCTACCAGCTGAGCTACATTCCATTGTGGAGGTCAGTACAGGAATCGAACCTGTGTAAATAGTTTTGCAGACTACCGCCTAAACCACTCGACCAACTGACCCTAATAATCTTACTTTATTTAATTTCTTTTTTTAATTCTTCTAACCTATCCCAATTCACTTCTCTTTCATACCCTCCCTTAGAAATCAATAAACCATATTGACTCAAAACATGTTCAGCATTTTCCCCTGCGGACATACACATGTGACCCCATTCATCTCCACAATATTGCTCCCACATCATACAAAGAGCATCAAGTGCCTCTAATAATTTTTCGTTCATAACATTTTATTTTGTAGCCCCGCACGGACTCGAACCGAAATCTCCACCGTGAAAGGGTGGCGTCCTAACCTTTAGACGACGGGGCCAAGAATTACAAATTTACAACCAATACTTCAAAGAACCAAAAGTCCCAAAAAGAAAAAACCCCGAACTTCATTTCTGTAGTTCGAGGTCTTATATATAACTCTTCAGGAATTATAGGCTTCTCACGAGACTACAGGGCGTGTCTTAATCCAACAAATCTCTTGTTGATGACTATATACAATATGCTGTACCTGTGTTCTCATTGTTATAATAATTACTTCAAATATAGTAAAAGTTTTTTAAAAACAAATAATTTATATGTCCTGAATATTGAAATTGATAACACATCTCTGAGTTTCACCATAAAATGGTTTCACAGAATGTACAATATCGTAAGGCCAAATCATGAGCATACCTTTTTTCGGTCGAATGAAATAAGACATACCTCTGATGTGAAACGTAAAAACACCACTGTAAGGATGGTCTTTTATTGGGTTACCGTCTGAAAGATAATAACCACCCACAAAATTCAATACAGTTTCTTCATCAGGAGACCAACGACAATGATTATGTTGGTTATGACCTCTACCTTCTG
>Ga0315901_10002665_pt1 | contig 24198 bp, 24 predicted proteins | sample LakEriMetagenome_10_FD_203761 | JGI IMG/M metagenome (GOLD analysis project Ga0315901, IMG submission 203761) | Freshwater fungal communities from buoy surface, Lake Erie, Ohio, United States - Buoy 2 MA116 | ecosystem: Environmental > Aquatic > Freshwater > Lake | place: USA: Lake Erie, Ohio... | reverse complement strand
TCGACCAGAGACTGCTCAAGGAATTTTTATCAACTTTGATAATGTGGCATCAACTTCGCGAAAAAAGCCACCATTTGGTATTGGTCAGATTGGTAAATCATTTAGAAATGAAATTACCCCAGGAAACTTTATTTTTAGAACCCGTGAGTTTGAACAGATGGAGATGGAGTTTTTTGTAGTTCCAGGAACTGATGAAGAGTGGCATCAATACTGGATCGATACCAGATTAGCTTGGTATAAAGATTTAGGAATTAATCCAGATCGACTTCGTATTTTTGAACATCCAAAAGAAAAACTCTCACATTATTCAAAGCGCACCGCTGATATTGAGTACAAATTTGAATTTGCTGGCACTGAGTGGGGTGAGTTAGAGGGAATTGCAAATCGAACTGATTTTGATTTGAAGGCGCACTCTCGTGCATCTGGTGAAAATTTAACCTGGTTTGATCAAGAAAAAAATGAAAGATGGACGCCATATGTAATTGAACCTGCAGCTGGTGTTGATCGATGCGCCCTGACTTTCATGATGGATGCATACACCGAGGATGAGGCGCCAAACTCAAAGGGTGAAATGGAAAAGCGGGCATTAATGAAATTAGATTATCGCTTAGCCCCTGTGAAAATTGGTGTACTGCCGCTATCTAGGAATGCTGATTTATCACCAAAAGCTAAGGATTTAGCAGATTCTTTGCGCAAGCATTGGAATGTGGATTTTGATGATGCTGGTGCAATTGGCAGACGTTATCGTCGCCAGGATGAGATTGGTACACCATTTTGTATCACAATTGATTTTGAAAGCTTAGATGATCAAGCAGTAACAATTAGAGAGCGCGATACGATGGCGCAATCTAGAATTGCAATTGATCAAGTTCAAAATTATTTAGCTCCTAAATTATTAGGCGCATAATTGCTTACCCAGGTTAAACCCCTTCATTTGCCAATTTCCAATGGCAGATTTGAGAACAATCAATTTGTTTTATCAACCCCAGTTGTTTTAGCTCCAATGGCAGGAATTACCAATGCTGCTTTTAGAAGATTATGCCGGGAGCAAGGTGCTGGTTTATTTGTTTCCGAGATGGTTACCGCTCGAGCATTAATTGAAAGACGTGAGGAAACATTTAGATTAATAAAGCCAGGAGTTGGTGAGTCACCTAGATCAATTCAGTTATATGCAGTTGATCCAACAGTTCTTGCAAAAGCAGTTGATCTACTTGGAAGTGAGGATTTAGCAGATCACATTGATTTAAATTTTGGTTGTCCAGTTCCTAAAGTAACAAGGCGAGGTGGCGGAGCGGCATTGCCATACAAGAGACGGTTATTTTCTGCCATAGTTGAATCTGCAGTTAAAACCGCTAGTAAGTATGGAATTCCAGTGACGGTAAAGATGCGAGTTGGAATTGATTCTGATCATCATACATTTTTAGAGTCTGCCAAATCTGCCGCAGATTTAGGAGTTACCTGGGTTGCACTCCACGCCCGAACCGCTGCGCAGTTATATGAAGGAAGAGCTGATTGGAACAAGATCACAGATTTAGTTGAACATTTATCAAATACCTCTGTTCCTGTTCTTGGCAATGGCGATATCTGGTCTGGTGAAGATGCTGTAAAGATGATCTCTCAAACAGGTTGTGCTGGAGTTGTTGTCGGACGCGGTTGTTTAGGCCGGCCATGGTTGTTTGCAGATTTAGTTAGCTCAATTGCAGGTGAAAATAAAAGAGTAAACCCAACTTTGTTTGAGGTTAGAAATATTATGTTGCGGCATGGTCAATTACTTGTTGAATACTTTGAAAATGAGGATCGGGCGATGCGTGATATTAGAAAGCATATGGCTTGGTATTTGAAGGGATTTTCAGTGCCCCGTGAGATTAGATCCTCCCTTGGCATGGTTACATCCCTTGATCAGATGTCAGAGCTGTTATCGCAAGTAAGTGATCAGCCTTATCCGCAAGAGGTTGGCGATGGACCGCGCGGAAGAACTAGTCATGGTCGATCTGTAACACTGCCAGATGGTTGGTTGGATGATCCAGATGAGCTGGCAACAATAAGTATTGATGATGCGATCTCAGGTGGATGAAGTAATTGCTACTGTTTAGATTGATTAGAAGATTTATCTCATTCATTTTACTTTTATTAATTGCAATTCCACTATATGTTGTTGGCAGCGTTTGGTATACCGCAAGAAATACTGAGCCAGTAAAATCTGATTTTATTTTAGTAATGGGCGCTGCTCAATTTGATGGCCGGCCAAGTGATATTTTAAAATCAAGATTAGAACATGCATTAGAGATATATAAAGCAGGGTATGCACCAAAGATTTATACCGTTGGCGCAGGAGCTCCTGGGGATCGAACAACAGAGGCGGCGGCAAGTAAGGCCTGGTTAATTGATAGAGGCGTTAAGAGAAATAATGTAATTGCAGTGGCCAAGGGGCGAGACACATTAGGTAGTACTAAGGCTTATGTTGCAGCTGCAGATAAAGCCAAACTTAAATCGGTAATCATTGTGACCGATCCTTATCACTGCCTTCGCTCAAAAAAGATGGCCCAAGATTTAGGTCTTTCGGCATCTTGTACAGCTGTTAAATCTGGCCCAGCCTCGGTGGCAAACTCTGAGTTTAAGTATTTAGCAAGAGAAAGTGGTGCATATTTGGCCTATATAACTCTTGGCCGGTTCGGCATCAATTTAAGTGATCGATAAATCTAGAAAAAAGCATATTCTTAAGCCATGGAGCTACTACCGATCTTAGATATTTTCTCAACCTTAGTGTTTGCAATTGTTGGGGCCCGAGTCGCTGCTGATAAAGGTTTGGATTATGGCGGTATTGCATTTATTGCAGCAGTTGCCTCCGTGTCAGGTGGAACGCTGAGAAATCTTTTTCTTGGGCTAAAGCCAGTATGGATCAGTGATCCTTGGATTGTTGCTGCAATCTTAAGTGCTGTTCTACTCACATTAGTTTTTAGAAGAGTGACCCGGATTGGAAAAACACTTTTAGTAATGGACACATTAGGACTTGCAGTTGCCACTATTTCAGGTGCTCACCTGGCATTACAACAAGATGTGGCATGGCATGCAGCGATTATCTTGGGAGCAATTACTGCGGTAACTGGTGGGTTATTACGTGATGTGCTCTGCCAGTTGGAGCCGGTATTGCTTCACCGTGAAACTATTGGTACATCATCTTTAATGGGGGCAATAGTTTTTGTTGCCCTGCGCCAGAGTGATTTAGAGTTAAATATCGCCGCCTTGATTGGGGCACTTGTTGTGATTGCCACCCGAATACTTTCAATCTACTTTGATCTGCACCTGCCAAAATTTAACTCAGGTAAAAAGGCTTAAACTGGCTAAAGTTTTGGAAAGTTCTTAGACAGGTAGGATTACTAGATGGTGATTAGAGCGGCGAAGGAGCACTCCGGCTACTCAGAGTTTGATCGAGCCAGATTTTTAGATGAACCTGCAAAACGTGGTGGTCGAACTGAGTTCGCGCGAGATCGCGCCAGAATTATTCACTCCTTTGCACTTCGCCGATTAGCTGCAAAAACTCAGGTTGCAGTTCCATGGGCAACAGATTTTCCAAGAACTCGTCTTTCTCACTCACTTGAGTGCGCCCAAGTTGGTCGTGAGTTAGGAGCAGCATTAGGAGCAGATCCAGATTTAATGGAGGGTGCATGTTTAGCGCACGATATTGGACATCCTCCCTTTGGTCACAATGGAGAAGAGGTTTTAAATCAAATCGCGAACTCCTGTGGTGGATTTGAGGGAAATGCTCAAAGTATTAGATTGCTAATTAGGTTAGAGGCCAAAACTGTATTGCCAGATGGAAAATCAATTGGTTTGAATTTAACTAGAGCATCACTTGATGCTGCAACTAAATACCCATGGACCCGGGCGGTGAATGCTCGAAAGTTTGGTATTTATGAGGATGATTTAGAAATATTTAATTGGTATCGAAGTGGTGTTGAATCTGGAAAAACCTCTATGGAAGCACAGATCATGGATTGGTCAGATGACATTGCATATAGCGTTCATGACTTAGAGGACTCATTAGTTTCAGGTCAAATTAAATTAGATCAGTTAAATACTGATCTACCCAAACTTTTTCAGGTTGCGCAAAATATGTATTTGGCAGATGTCACAGAATCTGAGGCAGAAAATGCCCTTAACAATCTTCAACAATTATCCTGTTGGCCAAGATATTACGATGGCACTCATCGCTCACTTGCTAGATTAAAGGATTTAGCAAGCCAATTAATTGGCAGATTTGCCCAGGCAGCTGAGGTTGCAACACAAGGTGAGTATGGTGATGGGGATTTAACCAGATATAACGCAAATCTAGTTGTGCCAAGGGCGCAACGAGTTGAGGTTGCGATCCTTAAATCAATGGCAGGCCATTATGTAATCAATGCAAGGCAATCTCAGATTCGTTACGCCGAACAACAAAAATTAATCACCGAGCTTGTGGAGGCGATATTAGAGAGTGCCCCAGAAACCTTAGAGAGTTTCTTCTTACAAGATTGGCAAAGAGCACAATCTGATCAAGCAAGGCTTCGGGTAGTTATCGATCAGGTGGCCTCTTTGACCGATCCTGGTGCAGTTGCCCTGCACGCCCGCTTAGTTAACAAGGGTTAATTACTGTTGTTGGAATTGAAACTAGGATAGGACTTATGGCCGGGCGAATTAAAGATGAGGATGTTACATACATCCGGGATCACTCACCGATAGATGATGTGGTGGCTGATTATGTTCAATTAAAAAATGCCGGTGGCGGACAGAAAAAAGGGTTGTGTCCATTTCATGATGAAAAGAGTCCATCCTTTCATGTGACGCCAAGTAAGGGATATTTCCACTGCTTTGGCTGCCAGGTTGGTGGGGATGTGATCGCCTTCATTATGAAGTTAGAACATTTAACCTTTACCGAAACAGTTGAAAGATTAGCTGATCGAATTGGTTACACACTCAGATATGAATCAGGGGGATCAACCACCACACCTTCTATCAATCGATCACGATTGGTAGCTGCAAATACCGCTGCTTCAATTTTTTATCAGGAACAACTGCAACTGCCGGCGGCTCAGATTGGCCGAGATTTTTTAACTAAACGAGGTTTTGATCGAGATGCTGCCAAACAATTTAATGTTGGTTACGCACCAGATGAGTGGGATGGTCTATATAAACATCTAAAGGGAAAAGGCTTTACCGATGAGGAGTTAAATCTTGCAGGCCTAGTTAAAGAGGGCACCAAGGGAATGATTGATCGCTACCGAAACCGATTAATCTGGCCAGTGAAAGATATTTCCGGTGATGTGGTTGGTTTTGGCGCTAGAAAGTTAGCAAGTGATGAGGTTGATACTGGGCCAAAGTATTTAAACTCACCAGAGACTCCGGTCTATAAGAAAAACCAGATTCTTTATGGATTAGATATGGCAAAAAAAGAGATCTCCAAAAATCGCCAAGTGGTAATAGTTGAGGGTTATACCGATGTAATGGCAGCTCATATTGCAGGAGTAAGTACAGCGGTTGCAACCTGCGGAACCGCATTTGGTGATGAACACATCAGAATTATTCGAAGATTGTTAATGGATGCAGATGCATTTCGCGGTGAGGTTATCTTTACCTTTGATGGTGATGCAGCAGGTCAAAAGGCAGCACTTAGGGCATTTGAAGATGATCAAAAGTTTGTTGCACAAACATTTGTGGCAGTTGAACCAAATGGAATGGATCCATGTGAGTTGCGCCAAGCCCATGGTGATGATGCAGTTCGTAATTTAATTGCCCGTCGCGTGCCATTGTTTGAGTTTGCGATTAAATCAGTGATTGCCAATTACGACATCACAGCAGCTGAAGGCCGAGTTAATGCTTTAAACCAAGTAGCACCTTTGATTGGCAAAATCAGAGATGCTTCATTACGGCCAGAGTATGTTCGATTATTGGCTGGTTGGCTTGGCATGGAGGTTGATATTGTTTCAACCGCAGTTAAGCGAAGTGGTGGATCAAGTCCTGCGCCAAGTGAGCGCAAAGTGAATTTAACTGATCCTATTTTAGTTTTAGAGCGAGAGGTCTTAAAGGTTAAATTACAACTTCCACAACTTGCTCATAGTTGGGTTGATTTGGAGCCAACCGCCTTTTCATTTGCGTTATATGATCAGTTACGAAAGTTAATTGATGCTCAAGAAGTTTTTAATATTCAGGAGTTAATTGAATTATCCGATACTGATGAGCTTAAATCTTTAGTTACAGAGTTAACAGTTGAACCAATTCGAACTGATGGTGAGGTCTCTGATCGATATATCACCAGTATTTTTGCAAGATTGCGTGAAGTTGCACTTAGTCGTTCAATTGCAGAGATTAAATCCACGCTGCAACGATTAAATCCAGTTGAAAATGATGCGCAGTATCAGGAGATTTTTGGCGAGTTAGTTGGCATGGAGGCAGCCCGCCGAGTGCAAAAAGAGTTAGCGCTAGGGGAGAGTTAAACTCAAAATAGGGCTAAGTTTGAGCGGGTTTAAAAATTCGATACTATTTGCCCTCACCAATCTTTAATTGGATTGATGTATTCCCTGATAGCTCAATTGGCAGAGCAGCCGGCTGTTAACCGGCAGGTTCTTGGTTCGAGTCCAAGTCAGGGAGCATGGCGCTATATCGAGTAAAGGTCTCACTACCTGATCGTCCGGGCTCATTGGGCGCAGTTGCATCTGCCATTGGTTTTGCAGGTGGAGATATTCGCGGATTAGTTGTGTTGCGAAGTGAGGATGGTCGAGGAATTGATGACATTACTATCGCAGTTCCAGGAAGTGATCCAACAGATTTAGTAAATGTTTTAACCTCTATTGGTGGCGTTGAGGTCATCTCAATTACGCCAGTTGATTAATATTTAACAGCTTTTAATTGCTCCGCTGATTGTTCTGGCTCTAAATCCATAATAAAAGCACCCATCGCAGATTCTGATCCAGATAAATACTTTAATTTTCCTGGTTGGCGCCTGACTGAAACTATTTGCCAATGCAATCTCATGCTATCTCTTCCAGTATTAACTGGTGCTTGATACCAGGAGGCGATGTATGCCATTTCAATTCCAAAGACCCCATCTAATCTAGTTAGTGCCTCTTTTGCGATTGGGGCAAATAATTGTGATTGTGCCTCATCTAATTCACTCATCGATGCAACACCACGCTTTGGCGCAATATGGATCTCAAATGGGTAACGAGCTGCATATGGCACAAATGCAATCCACTCAGAGTTTTCACAAATAATTCGCTTCTTATCTTTTATTTCCCGGGCAATCACATCATCTAGTAAAACTCTGCCACTCTTTTTTAGGTGGGCATCTGCTGCTTGCAACATCTTCTCAACTCTTGGCGGCACAAAAGAATATGCATAGATCTGCCCATGCGGATGTGACAAGGTCACACCAACCTCTTCACCTCTATTTTCAAATGGAAAGACATGTTGAACATAGGAGAGCTTTGAAAGTGCTGCATCTCGATCCTTCCAAGCCTCTAAAACTGTTCTTATTTGGTTCTCACTTAAGGATGAAAAGCTTGCGCCATGTTTGCTTGTGTAACAAACAACCTCACAGACACCAGCTGAATCAGCATTTGGGGTTTGGATTCCAACTACCTCAGGCATTCTCCAATTTGCATCTGGTGTTGAAAGAGCAGGGGAGCGATTGGTAAAGACAACTACCTCATAATCTTTATCTGGAATCTCAGTTAACTTCTCACCACCACTTGCACACAAAGGACATAACTCCTTTGGTGGCAGAAATACTCGGTGTTGCCGGTGGGATGCAACCGCCACCCACTCATTTAATAATGGGTCAAGGCGCAGGTGGCCAATGCCAGGTTGTGATTTCTCATCACGATTATCTTTTGCATCTCGCGTGATCTGGCTACTGTCGTAATAAAAGATATCTCGGCCATCAGAGAGTTTAAGCTCAGATCGAAATACTCCGCCTGGTAATTGTTTGGCCATAATGGACAAGCGTAGTCGAAAGAATTAGTGCTTTATTTGTTTTGCGCAGCTATCTGTTGGTTTTTTACTCGTTGTTGGCTTTGGGGTAGGAGTAGGTGGCGGCAGAACTGGACCTTGCACCAAATTGATTGAAAGTGGCAGCAGATTATCTGCATGTGTTTTTGAGATATCAACATAATTCAATGTGCCAGCAGTTATACCAGCCGGCAATCCTTCAATACTTAACTCCCATCGACCGCTAGCAGAGCGGGTGGCAGTTTGCTTCTTAACCTTCACATTTGTATCAAGTGGGCGAAATACCACAGTTCCAGTTACAACTGGTGTGCCGATACTTCTAAAGACTTCAACATTTATCAGCACCGGTTTATTTGTATCTGTAGTTGCAACCGAGATTAAATTTATATTTGTTGGCTCATTGATCGGCATCATATCTACCGCCTCTGGTTGCCATTTACCTTTGATAAGTGACAGGAAGTTTTCGGGGGAGCCTCTAAAAACATTTAGATCTAAACGTGCACTTGGTACACCATAATTCTTGCCAATTCCGCAGGAGGAGTACTGCCAGATTTGCCATTGGGATGAACAATTTGCAGTGCTCCAAGAGTGAACAAAGCAACCAATATTTGTTCGCTGTCCTGGCTGCATAATTGGATCAGCTGGATTAATTCCATAATGGGCAAGCCACAAAGGATATTGGCGCAAGGTTTCACTTCTTGCCATCGCCATCTCTAGGAACTGAGCGTAGGAATATAGAAATGGTTTACGGCCAGTTTTTTCTTCAACTGTTTGTAGCCATGTTTCTGCCCATAGAGTTACCAAACTTCGCGGCATAGTTTTTATGCAGTTTCCGTTGCTGCTTTTTTTAACGCAGTTATTCTCTAAATCAAGTGCTATTGGAAGATCTCGTTCGTTATAGCCACCAAGTGAGGCAAGTCGCCAAATAACTTTTTGTGCTTGAGCTTTGGCATCTCTAATTACATAAGCCTCATCTGTGCTATTTGGTAGATATGCAAAGTGATACATACCGGTATATAGACCTGCTGCCTGGGCTGCATTTCGATCACCAACTAGCCACCTCATAGTTTCAATATCAGCTTTTTCCTGTGCATCTGAGCCTTTGATTAACACAAAGCGCATCCCAGCATCAAACATTTTCTTAAAATCAATTGGTTGATCATTTGGATGTTGCCATCTACTCACATCTGATCCTTGAATTCTGCCACCGGTTAATTTGCTAGTTTGCTCGGTAATAAAAAGAGCATCGGTGGTAGCAAAAGTTTTTGAGTTATCTACTTTGTAATTTGCAGCCTTTGAAAGAGTTTTTTTCTTACCTACAACAACTTGGGCTCGATACTGACCCTCTGCCTTAATTGCAGTTGCAACTGTTGTAATTTTCCAAGCACCAGATGCGCTGGCAGTTACTTTAAGCGGCGTATCTTTCCAGGTAATTCCATCAAAACTTTGAATACTTATCTTGCCCTTTGCAGCAGGCTTTATCTGGCCATAAAAAGTTACTAATGATTCACCCGCATTTGGTGTGCTCTCAACTTGAAATGAAAGTGAAGTTTTTGCGGTCGCGCTATTTGCAGTTGGAGTCAGGCCAGTACTAAATACTACTAACGCAATCAGCAGATATAACTTTTTCACCGCTCTATTATTGTGGGTGAAATGCCAAAAACCGTTCTAATTGCTTCTTTTAAAGCTTGAGTGTGGGATGGATTACGAGTTTGCTTAAAATCATGTGAGTTTGCAAACTTCTGACTATCAGCAAAATCTAAGATTAACTCATTGTTTTGATAGGAAACCAATCTGGCATCAAAATAAGCAAGCCAGGTAATTCGATCCTTTTCTAGCAAAAGGTCTAGGACCTCATTCCACCTAGCTTTGATCTGATCTAATTCCATTACTTTAAATTAAGAAGCCGTAAGCGATCAAACCAATCAATAAGCCAAGTGAAAGCATTTTGGTAATCTTCTTTAGTAGTAAATTTCTAGCCGCTGGAATAAAAGTCATTCCAAATCCAATTAATCCAGAAATAATTAAGAGTGAGCTCTTTGCAAAATTCTGATCATTTCCAGTTTGATATCGCAGATTGATTAAGCCCATAGCCAATATTGCATAGGAGCCGAAACGGTAATTATTTATTGGGTTCATTTTTTCGCAATCCTTAGTGAGTGCATGCCGCCATCAATGCTAAGGGTAGTGCCGGTAATTGAGGTTTGAAGTGGACTTGCCAAGAAAAGTATGGCATTTGCAATTTCAGCAGGTGAAATCAATTTACCCATTGGCTGTCTTGCCTCGAGAGCTACTCTGGCAGCATTTGCATCATCTGATAAATCAAGAAGTTTTTTAATCCAAGGTGTATCTGTTGTTGCAGGATTTACAGCATTTACTCTGATGCCATCAGGCAGGTGATCTGTTGCCATTGCAAGAGTTAAGGTAAGGACCGCTCCCTTTGATGCACTATATGCAGCACGATTTGGAAGTCCATCGGTTGCTGCAATTGATGCTGTGTTAACAATGGCTGCGTGCTTAGAGTTTCGAAGTAGCGGTATTGCTAATTTAGAGACTCTGGCAGTGCCGATCACATTTATGTTTAGTACTCGCTGCCATACTTCATCACTTTCATGTTCAACAGTTGTTAAAGATCCAATTCCAGCGTTATTGATCAAAATATCTAAAGTTGAACTTGATTTCTTAAACTCTTCAAACGCAGAGATAACAGATTGAGCATCTCCGATATCGCACTTAATAAATTTTGCATGTGGGCTCATTTGTCCTTGATTTAAATCAAAGCCATAAACCGTTGCGCCTTTTTCAGCTAAGGCTTTTGCAACCTCAAGGCCAATTCCAGAGCCTGCGCCAGTAACAATGGCGGTAAGGGAGGTGAACTCTTTACTCATAACTCAAATCCGATCTGCTATCTCAATAGGCGAACAGTATTCACTATTCCAACACGCTCCTATACTATTGTGAATATGGTCCTTAATGGCGAATTAATAATAAAAATTAGGCAAATTGTCTCTGCCTTAGAAATCACTCTTAGCGCATGAGTCATTTAGCGGTAATTCAAACTGCAAATCACCCATACAAGTTGGTCAAAGAGATTAATGGTAAGTACTTTGAGATTGAAAAAATTGATTCACTATCTGATGCGCTAACACTTAGGCTCTTTGAGTTTCGAAAAGCATTTGATGCCGCAGGCAGCAAAGAGGTTACGGGTAAATTAGTTGCACCAGTTGCCGCAGATACTGAAGTGTGGGGAGCCGGAGTTACCTACCAACGCTCTCGAGATGCTCGTAAAGAGGAGAGCGGAATTCCAGATGTTTACCAATTAGTTTATGAAGCAGATCGCCCTGAACTGTTTTTCAAAGCCACAGCTCGTAGAACTGTTGGACATCTTGGTTTGGTTGGAATTCGCGAAGATGCACTTACCTCAGTACCTGAGCCAGAGGTGGCAATTGTTATAAATAAATTTGGTGAGTTAATTGGCATGAGTATTTGTAATGATATGACCTCTCGTAATATCGAAGGTGAGAATCCACTTTATCTTTCACAGGCAAAAATTTACTTTGGCTCCAATGCACTCGGCCCAATGATTCGTCCCATCTGGGAGATTATTGACCACAATGCGTTAGATATTTATGCAAAGATTGAAAGAGGCGGCTCAATTGTTTGGCAGGCTGAGACCTCACTTAAATCTTTAAATAGATCATTTGATGATTTGATTGAATACTTATTTAAGTGCCAACATTTTCCAGTGGGTGTGATCCTTTCAACTGGAACTGGAATTGTTCCACCACTTGATATTTCATTAGTGGCAGGAGATGAGGTAACGATTACAGTTGATCAAATTGGCACATTGATAAATAAGGTTAGTTTGACTCCTGAAGATATAAATGAACGGATGAAATAATGTCCGAACATGTGGTCTGGACCCAATGGGATGATTTAAATGTGCCAGCTAATTTTAAAAAACTATCACCTATAAATACGCCAGCTGAGACTGGTGATCTCTCAGAGGTTACATTTTATGTTCCAACATATATGGGCGGATACCCAGCACTTGAGTTGAGTAAGAAAATGCCTAAGTTACAAGTCTTACAGGTTCCAAATGCTGGCTATGACGATGCACTTGATTACCTACGCCCTGGAATTACGTTGTGTAATGGCAGAGGAATCCATAATGATTCAACCGCTGAGTTAGCAGTTGGTTTAACTATCGCCTCATTACGCGGCTTTGTTGAGTTTGTTAGAAATCAAGATCAAGGTGAATGGGTAAATCGAAACCACAAATCAATAAATGATTGCAAAATCGGAATTGTTGGTTATGGCTCAATTGGAAGCACAATCGCTAAAATGCTTTCAGGTTTTAATGTTGAAATTGTGCCCTTCACGCAAAGTGGGCGAGATAACACATATCCAATTACTCAACTTGATTCACATCTACCAACTCTTGATGTGGTGATTTTAATTTTGCCATTAACTAAAGAAAGTAGACATCTTTTTGATGCCAGAAGACTTGCGCTAATGAAGGATGATTCTTTATTAGTAAATATGGCTCGCGGGCCAGTTGTTGATACCGAAGCACTTATCAAAGAGCTCAACTCCGGAAGAATTACCGCTGCTTTAGATGTAACTGATCCTGAACCATTGCCAAAGGATCATCCATTGTGGAGAGCAAAGGGAGTTTTAATTTCACCACATGTTGGTGGAAACTCCAATGCTTTTGAAAAACGGGCCAAAGCCTTAATCGAATCTCAGTTGAAATTATTGGCGGAGGGAAAACCGCTTAATAACGTAATTACCATTGGCAGTTAATTACATAAGTCTTTTTTACCGAAATAAGCGGGCCTGCTTTATTTTCGGTGGCGGTGTTATTGTTAGCACCTGCTAGAGGGATAGATAAATACCAGATCAGGCCAAGCTAGCTGAAGGGATCATGATGGCAATAAGTGTCGAAGTTTTTGATTCAAGGCTTAATCAACTAGGTGAGGGGCCAACCTCATCAGGTGCTGGAAATAATGAAGTTGCTTGGGTAGATATTTATGGACGTGTTGTTCGATCAAAGAATTTAATTACAGGCAAGATTGGTGAGTATAAAACTGCCGAAGATGTTGGTTTTCAAATTCCAAGACGCGTGGGCGGAGATATTTTAGGAACCGCAAATGGTCCAGTACTACGAGATCTTGATGGCACGCTTCACTTACTTCCAACCCGTGAGATGGCAGATGGTTATAAAGAGAAAAATGTTTTGCGTTGGAATGATGCAAAGGTTTCACCAGATGGCAATCTATTTCTTGGCACAATGGCATACGCCAATCAAAGCAATGAGGGATCTTTTTATCGCTTAAGCGCTGATGGTAAGAAGCTAGATCGTTTGTTTGGTGAGGTAGGAATATCTAACGGTATGGATTGGTCGGTTGACCTAACAAAGATGTTTTATATCGATACCTTGGCGATGAGTGTTGATCTTTTTGATTACAACGAGGGCGAGATTTCAAACCGAAGAAAGTTTATAAAGATTGAGGATGGCATGGGCTATCCAGATGGAATGTGTTCAGATGCCCAAGATAATTTATGGGTGGCATTTTGGGCTGGTTCTTGTGTGCGCGGATTTGATGGAAATACTGGAAAACAAATTGCTGAGATCAAGCTACCGGTTCAAAATATTACATCCTGCTGCTTTGCTGGTGAGAAGCTAGATAAATTAATTATTACCTCAGCGGTTGGAAATTTAGGAGATCTGCCAGATCTTGTTAATTACCCACAAACTGGATTTACTTTTATTGCCGAGCCTGGGGTGGTCGGTAAAAAAACTAATATGTTTGGTGCTTAATTGAGCACTGATCTTTTCACATTTGGTGAAGCGCTTTCGGTATTTATTACTGCAGATACCGAGTCTGTTCTTACCGCTAAAGATTATCGAAGAGTAACTGCTGGGGCAGAGGTAAATGTTTCTGTTGCTGTTTCTAGATTAGGTTTGAAATCTCAATTCTTCACAAGAATGGGCACAGATCAACTTGGCTCTGCAATGATTAAAGATATTGAAGATGAGGGTGTAGATGTCTCACTGATCAAGAGAGTTCCGCAATTTAGCGCAGCAATGGTTCGAAACCCAGGACAGAGTGCACCAGTTGAAATTAGCTACCTTCGTAAAGGCTCTGCTGCATCAACTATTGAGCCAGCAGATATTTTAGATTCGTATATCTCAGAGGCAAGATGGGTTCACACCACTGGAATTACCTGCGCAATCTCTCAAACGGGTGCAGCTGCTGTAAAGCATGTACTTGAGAGAGCTGCTTCATTGGGGATTAAATCAAGTTTTGATTTGAATCTAAGAAGAAAATTATGGAGTGAGGATGAGGCACGAAAGGTGCTCTCACCACTTGCTAAAAATGTTGAGTTGTTAATTGGTGGCGAGGATGAGTACCAGGTTGTCTTTGGATCGACGGACGCAAAAAAGGTTTTGGCCCAAGCAAATGATTTAGGATGCAAAATTGCAGTTATGACAAAAGGTGATCAAGTAATGAGATTTAGTATTGATGGTCAGTACCAAGAGTTAACGCCACCAAAGGTAGTAACAGTTGATCCAGTGGGCTCTGGTGATGCTTTTACCGGCGGCACAATTGCAGGATTGTTAAGCGGAATGCAACCAAACCAAGCACTTGAGCAGGGAAGTATCTGTGGTGCGCTAGTTGCAAGTATGTTTGGGGACTGGACCGGAATTCCAACAGGGGTATCAGGTGTGATTGATAGGCAGATTGCGCAAAGTATTAGGGAGAGATCATGAAGACTAAAGAGAAGTTGATATCTGAAAAAATGATGACTTTAGTCAGATCAAACTCCCAAGAAGAAGGTGATGCGCTAGCCCAAGCACTAGTTGATGCTGGGGTAAAGGTTATTGAAATTACCTTAACTACACCGGGTGCATTAAAGATAATTAAGAAATTAGTTAAGAACAAAGGTTTATTAGTTGGTGCCGGCACGGTAAGAACTGTTAAAGATGTTAAAAAGGTTGCAGAGGTTGGCGCAAGCTTTATCGTCTCACCTGACACAAATGAGGATGTAATTGGTGCAACCAAACGCTTAAAGTTAGTTTCGATGCCAGGTATATTAACTCCTAGTGAGGTTGGAATTGCACTAGATAGTGGTGCTGATATTTTGAAATTATTCCCAGCTTCAAGCTTTGGCCCTTCTTATCTAAAGAGTTTGCGGGACCCATTCCCAAATAATCTTTGGTGCCCAACAGGTGGCTTGACATTGGAATCAATTCCAAAGTGGTTTGAGGCAGGTGCTGACATGGTGGGCCTAGGTGGGCCAATCACAAAAGAGGGTATTGGCTTAGTTGAAAAGAATGTAAATGCTTTCCGAAGTGCAATAAATCAGGCTGTAAGGTAATTTTTGATTATGAAGTTATCTGGCAAGCATATTTTTGTAACTGGCGGGGCTGCCGGTATTGGGCAGGCCATTGTTAGAGATGCAAGCGCAGAGGGTGCCAGCGTAAGTTTTATCGATATCAATAAAGCAGCGGGTGAGAAGTTAGCAAATGAATTATCAGCAGCAGGTCTTAATGTTTTATTTGTTGAGGCAAATGTTGCAGATTTTGATCAATTATTAAAGGCCTTTACCAAGGCGGTAAGTAAATTTGGTGATGTAACTGGAGTTGTGAACAACGCAGGAATGGCAATTCACTCTGATCCTGTTCTTATGACTGATAAAGAATGGGATGAGTTTTTTGCAGTTGATATGAAGCCGGTCTGGTTAACTGCCAAATTAGCACTGCCTGCAATGCGTAAGGTGAAGAGTGGATCAATTGTAAATATCTGTTCAATTCATGGACGGGCCACATTGCCAGGATTTTTTCCATATGGAGCTGCCAAAACTGCGGTATTGGGTTTAACTAGAAACTTAGCCTTAGATGAAGGAAAGCATGAGATCCGCGTAAATGCAGTTTCGGCTGGATATGTTGTCACCGATGGAATTAACAATTGGATTGGCAATGAAAAAAATGCCGCAGATGAGGTAAACCTAGTTCAGCCACTTGGACGAATGGGTAGGCCAAGTGAAATTGCCAAGGTTGTTACTTTCTTACTATCTGACAAAGCAACATATGTAAGTGGCTCTGATTGGTCAGTTGATGGTGGACTAAGTGCGAGGTCAGCATGATATTAAAGGGTGAACATTTATTTATCACAGGTGGTGCTGCAGGAATTGGTGAGGCGATCGTCCTTGGCGCAGTTAAAGAGGGTGCAAAGGTTTCCTTTGTTGATATTGATGAGGTTAAATCAAATGCCCTGGTTGAGAAATTAACCAAAGAGGGATATCAGGTTCAATTTCAAAAAGCAGATGTCTCTAAGTTTGAAACCTTTAAGGTTGGATTTGATAGCTTGGTTAACAAATTTGGTCCAGTAACAATTGCAGTCTCAAATGCAGGCAGAAACTCATATGCTGATGCAGTTGAGTATGCAGATACTGAGTGGAATGATTTTTTCGCTTTAGATCTAAAATCAAGTTGGTATTTAGCCAAATTGTGTTTACCAAGCATGAGAGCAGCTAAATACGGATCAATTGTTAATATCTCATCAATTCATGGCCGCCTATCTCGTCCAAATTTCTTCCCATACTCTGCTGCAAAGCACGGCATAGTTGGCTTGAGTAGAAACTTAGCTTTAGATGAAGGTAAATACGGAATCAGAATCAACTCTGTTTCTCCTGGAACTACTGCAACACCTTTACTAAAAAGCTATATGGAAGCTTTCCCAGATGAAAAAGCACACGCATTATCTGTTTCACCAAATGGCAGATTTGGATCTCCTGAGGAGATTGCAAATGTGGTTTTGTTTGTGCTTTCAAAGGATGCATCCTTTGTTACTGGAGCTGACCTAATGGTCGATGGTGCACTCCACGCTCGTTATGCATAAGTAGCAAAATGATAAAAGCAAAGCGACGTTTTCCTGATTTTAAATACCTTGTCTCACTGATTGAATGGAAACTACCTTCAATTAGGCGGAATAAAACAAAAGTTGCTTCAGCTTTAACAATTGCAGAGCTAGCAAAGATTGCAAAGAAGCGTGTACCCAAGGTTGTATTTGATTATGTTGATGGATCAGCGCTAGATGAGGTGAGCTACCAAAGATCTCGTAATGCTTTCAATAATGTTGAGTTTGTTGCTCACACATTAAAAGATGTCTCGAAAATCGACACCTCGGTAGAAATTCTTGGAAAGAAAAGTGATCTACCAATTATCTTTGCGCCAACTGGTTACACCCGCCTGATGCATCACTTGGGAGAGCCGGTAGTTGCTGAGATTGCTGGCGAGAATAATTTGATCTACTCACTTTCCACCATGGGCACCACCTCACCTGGTGAGTTAGCCGAGCAAGTTCCTGGGGTGAGAAGATGGTTTCAACTTTATGTAATGCAAAACCGGCAAGATAGCTTGTCAATAATAAATCAGGCAAAGGATGCAGGTTTTGAGGCTTTAATACTAACTGTTGATACCCCAGTAAGTGGTGTTAGATATAGAGATATTAAAAATGGTTTAACCATTCCACCTCGGATCAAATTGCGAACTGTCTTTGCAATCGCAACTAAGCCAATCTGGTGGTTTAACTTAATTACAACAAAACGGTTGGAGTTTGCCGCCTTTAAAGGATGGAATAAACCAATGACTGAGCTTGCTGCTGCCATATTTGATCCTTCAACGAAGTTTGAGGATTTATCTTGGCTGCAATCTGTTTGGAGTGGGCCAATTATTGTTAAGGGTGTTCAAAACTTAGATGATGCTAAAAAGTTAGCTGGCATGGGAGTTGCTGGGATTGTTCTTTCAAATCATGGCGGCCGGCAATTAGAGCGTGGCCCTGTTCCACTTGAATTACTTCCAGATGTTGTTGCAGCTGTTGGAGATAAGGTTGAAATCTATATTGATGGCGCAGTTTTATCTGGCCAAGATGTTTATGCAGCGATTACCTTAGGTGCTAAAGCGGTCTTTATCGGTAGAGCATACTTATATGGCTTAATGGCTGGTGGAAAAGATGGTGTGCAAAAAGTTATAGAAATATTGGAGCGGGATTTGATAAACACCATGGCACTCACTGGGGCAAGCTCAATTGCTGAGGGACAAAAGTTTGGCGCAAGAATTAGATCTAATTAAGGTTTAAATCAGCAATCTCTTTAGCACCTATTCCGCAGCAGCCACCAATATATTCAGCACCACTTGATTGCCATCTTTTTATTAACTCTTGATCAAAGCCAGTTGAAGCACTTCCAAACCACTGTTTTTTCTCAGCATCCCAAATCCGGCCTGAGTTTGGATAGACAACAAATGGTTTATCGCTTTCGGCCGAGTTTAATAGCCCTTCAATTAACTCTGGTTTTGTGCAATTAATACCAACTGCAAGTGCTGGTTGAACAAGAGATACTGCATCAGCAAAACTTTGCCCTGCATTGGTTTGATTACCCTCTTTGCAGGAGTATGAAACCCAAAATGGGATAGCGCAATCTTTAAGCAGCTCTAGCAATACCTCAACCTCAAAGGTATCTGGCATAGTCTCAAGAGCTAATAGATCAGGTTTTGTCGAAAGCAACACCTCAAGACGCCTTTGATGAAAATCCTTAATTACTTTTTTTGAAACTCCATAATTTCCTTTGTACTCACTTCCATCCGCAAGGTGAGCACCATATGGGCCAACTGAAGCTGCAACTCTTACATTTTTTCCACTGGATGCAACCGCATCTTTTGCCAGTTGAGTCGATGCAATTAACGCTCTCTCTGTTTGATCATCACTCCAGCCACGTTTTTGGCAACCAGAAAATGAGAGTTGATAGGCGGAGGTAATAATTATTTGAGCACCAGCATCAATAAAATCTAGATGGGCTTTCGTAATTTCACCTGGATTACTTAGTAACAGTTCACCAGTCCACAATGAGGTATTTAAATTGTTTCCATTATTTTCTAATGCGGTGGATAGCCCACCATCTAGTTTGATTACCAATTCACTAATTCCCTCTATGTACTATCACTTAAGTGTTGTGCCGGTAGGGTAAACCTTAATGGCTAAACCTGGTTAAGAGATAAGGATTTAGTCATCTCAGTCTACTTATTCCAAACTTTTTGAGCCTAAAAAAGAATTAACGATTTTCTTCCTGAGACCTAGTTAGCCTCTGTGAAACATATACAGGTATCAGTGATAGGAGAATTACAACTGTTGCAACGACATTTACTACGCTTCCTTGGTTAGGTCTTGCCATCTCCTTTAAAATCCAAAGTGGCAAAGTATCAACACCAGGTGGAGCTGTGAAGATTGTTACTACTACCTCATCAAAACTTAAAGCAAAGGCAAGTAGAGCACCTGCCATAAATGAGGTCCTAAATTGTGGAAAGGTAACTAATCTAAAGGTTTGCCATAAACCAGCCCCTAAGTCAGCAGATGCTTCCTGTAAATTTGGATTCATCCGTTTAAGTCTGGCAAATACATTATTAAAGACCATCACAATACAAAAAGTGGCATGAGCAACGATCATGCCAAAGTATCCAATATCAAATCCGATTGGAGATAAAAAGCTGTTGTAAGTATTACTAAATGCAACACCAGTTACCACTCCAGGAAGTGCGATTGGTAGAACTACTAAGAGATTTATTGTTCCTTTACCAAAAAAATCAAAACCCTTTAGAGCAAAAGCAACTAAGGTGCCGAGAATGGATGCGATAACCATTGCCCCGGTTGCAACCAATACTGAGTTCAAAAGCGCTGCCTTAATTGGCTCGTAAGTCGCAGCAAATGTCCACCACTTAAATGAGTAGCCTTCAATTGGCCAACTAGAAATTTGTGCTTGATTAAATGAGTTAAGTATCAAGACCAAAAGTGGGGTATACATAAAAATTAAAATAAACGCTACTAGGGCTAGTAGCACTGCTTTAGTCGCTCTTGATAATTGCAGCATTTTACATTCGCTCCAACGAACCAGTTCGACGAGCAACGACAAGATAAATCACAACAAATGCTATTGGTACCATTGAAAAAGCGGCAGCAACTGGTGGGTTTAAATTAATATTGGAGGCAATAATGCTGCCAATCATTTGAGTTTTACCACCAGTAAATCTGGCTGCTAAGTAATCACCAAGGCTTAATGAAAAGGTAAATACTGAGCCAGCAATTATTGCTGGAACAATCAAAGGTAGAACCACGCGATAAATTGTAAAAAATCCCTTTGCTCCTAAATCACTTGACGCATCAAATAAGTTAGTTGGGATTTGCCTGATTGCAGTAAAGACTGGAAGCGCCATATAAGGAAACCAAAGATAGGTCAGAGTAATAATCACAATTGGAATTGAAAATCCTGGGCCTCGAATGCCTAGGGGAGCCATTGCCCAATTAAAGAATCCTTGCTCAGAAAAAACTAAACGCATTGCAATTAGCTTTACTAAATAACCAGCCCAAAGTGGCAAAGTAATTGCAACCGCAAGTAAATTTCTCACCCAAGGCCGAGCAATCTTTGCCATATAAATACCAAGGGGCACTGCAAATAAAATACAAAGTGCCGTGACTGCTAGTGCTATTAATAGAGTACGAAGTGAGGTTGCTAAGTAAGCTTGAACCGTAAAAATACTAATGAAATTATCTAAGGTAAATCCTGGCCTTACTAGTGAAGTAAATGGATCAACAAGCCAAAACGCGGTAATTAAAAGCAAAAAAAGTGAAACTATATAAACGCCAACAATCCAAAACATAGGTAGTGCCAGCAGACCAATTAAACGCACTTTCGAGCGCTTAAATAAGTATGAAGAGATTGGCCTGGAGTTCTCAGTTGAGATTAATGTTGACATAGAAACTCTCTTAATGTTTGAGGGGATTGATTAATCAATCCCCTCAAGACATCAATGGTTAACCTTTAATGGTTGCCCATGCGTTAGTCCATTCCTGGAAGCTGGTGCATTTAACATCTTTGCGACCATCTACGCAGGTTTCGATTGGAGTTGTCCAAGGCCAAATCTTCTTGAAGAACTCTTCATCTTCAGCAAAGTACTCATCGCAGTGAGCCTGTGCCTTTGCACTTGAACTACAGAAAGCGATATTTGCCGGCGCCATACCAAAGTTCATGGCAATTGCACCGTTTACATCTGCCTTGCTTGTGTAATCCATCCATGCATATGCACAGTTGACGTTCTTAGTCTTTGAACTTACTAACCAAGCGTCATACCAACCTGTTGATCCCTCAACTGGCAGAGTTGTTTTGATGTTTTCCTTGGCAGCAAACTTGCGCAAAATTTCCCAAGAAGTACCAACAACTGTGTTGCCACCTGTGAATGAACCGATTTGAGCAAATACATCTGACCAGTACTCACCGATGATTTGATTTTGTTGCTTTAGCAACGCAATTGCAGCATCTAATTGAGTCTTATCTAATGCGTATGGGTTTTTGATTCCCAATTCTGGATTGTGATACATCAAGTAAACAGCTGCATCAGCAATGTAAATTGGCGCATCGTAAGCGGTGATCTTGCCTTTGTATGGGCTATCTAGCTCCCAAACAACATCCCAGCTTGTAGGTGCACCCTTTGTTACATCATCGTTGTATTGCAAAAGATTTGCACCACGGCCAATAGGGACACCATATGGCTTGCCATTTACGGTGTCATAAATATTACCCTTCATACCAGCAGCAATGTCATCGCTGAAGTTAGGGATTAAATCTAGATTTAGTGGCTGAACATCTCCACCAACAATTAGGCGAAGAGCAGCATCACCTGAAGCTGAAACAATGTCATATTGACCTGTTCGCATCAATGTAACCATCTCATCACTTGTACCAGCAACACGTGGCTTAACTACGCAACCAGTGTCAGCTGTAAATTTATCGGTCCAGGCTGGCTCAACGAAGCCAGACCAGTTAACGATATTTAATTCACCTTCAAATTCACCAAGCGATTCATGCATAGGAATATCAGGTACTTCAATGCTTACTCCAGAATTATTTCCAGAACAACCAGAAATAATAAGTACAGAGACTGCGAGTAAGCTTATTTTCGCAAGCTTTCCTGCCTTCATTGTTTTCCTCTCGCCTGACCTTTTTTAAGTCAGATTAATTCGGGATGGTTGCAACCTGGCTTTTTAGCCATACTGCAAGTACCCGATCACCAGACTTAAATCGGTTGATTTGATCTGGTAATTCTTGATTTGATCTGGTTACGCTCAAGCGCATTCCAGATTCGGTATTAATTGAAAATAATGTATTGGCGCCAACATATGCTGCCTCAATAATCTCTCCACTTACTCCCACCTCATCTGCAGCGATCTTTGAGCCGTAAGGTTGTAATCTAATTTTTTCTGGCCGAATATTTACCATCTCAGCCTTGCCAAACAATTGCTTAGCAATCTCTCCAGAGAATAGATTTGATACTCCAAGAAAGCTTGCTACAAATTTAGTCTTTGGTGCTTCATACACCTGCTCTGGGGTACCAATTTGTTCCACTCTGCCCTCGTTAAAGACTGCAATCCGATCACTCATCCGCATTGCCTCTTCTTGGTCATGAGTTACAAAAATAAATGTAATGCCAGCTTCTCGTTGAATTTTTTTAAGTTCAACCTGCATCTCCTCGCGCAGTTGCTTATCTAGCGCGCCAAGTGGTTCATCAAGAAGTAAAACCTTTGGTCTTAAAACTAAAGCTCGAGCCAGAGCAATTCTCTGTCTTTGACCACCTGATAGTTGGTGGGGCAATCGAGCGGCAACATGGGATAGCTTTACTGAGTCGATCGCTTCAGCTGCTTGTTTGGCTCTAATTTCTTTTTTAACTTTTCTAGTTCTTAGGCCATACTCAACATTGTCTTGGATACTCATATGTGGAAAGAGTGCGTAATCTTGGAAAACAGTATTTACTGGTCGATCAAATGGCGCTAAATCTGTTACATCACTATCTGAGATCGTAATTCTCCCAGCACTTACCGTTTCAAAACCAGCAATCAATCTAAGAACAGTTGTTTTGCCAGAGCCAGATGGGCCAAGCATTGAGAAAAATTCGCCAGCGTATACATCTAGATTTAAATCAACCACAGCATGAACATCATCAAATGATTTACTGACATTCTTTAGGCTGACTAAAGTTTGATTCAAATCGATTACTCCCTAAGGTGATTACTTACCCTCTGACTAGCCTAAATTCTATGGGCTAGCCCTTGTTTTGCCAGTAGGGGTGGGGTGTAAAAAGGTGTTTATAACGAATTTGTGCCATACCAATTGATGATCTAACCAGTTTAGGTATTGCTTTTTAACAATTATGATTTTTTTAAGTGGGGCGGGTAGGGCTCGAACCTACGACGACCGGATTATGAGTCCGGGGCTCTAACCAACTGAGCTACCGCCCCGTTATCTACGGAGTTAGTGTCATACCTTACATCTTTACCAACACTAAGTATTAATTAGGTTGTTTCACATGCTCACACTGGATAATAAAAAGCATGAGAATTAAGGCAGCCTTGCTTACAGCAGTTTTTCTAACTGGATTTATCTCACCAGCCATGGCTGCACCTATTTATACCTTCCCAGTTGCAGGTTGCACCGTTACCTACTCCAAGTATCACCATGATTATCCAGCTAGTGATATTTTTGGTAAAAAAGGTTGCGCATTTGTATCCCCAATTGCAGGTGTAGTTGATGAGGTAAACACAGTAGATAAGTGGAGTGGCAAAACTAATTTAGGAGCAGATCGCGGGGGATTATCAATCTCAATACTTGGCGATGATGGGCTTCGTTATTACGGCAGCCATCTATCTAAAATTGAGGCTAATATTGTGCCGGGGTATAAAGTTGCAAGTGGTGAAAAGTTAGGTGAGATTGGATCAACTGGCAGTGCGCGGGGGACCAAGCCACATCTGCACTTTGGAATTTCATACCCAACTGAAAAAGGTATTTGGTGGGTGCGCCGTGGAGTTGGATTAGAAAAAGGAAAAACCTCACCATGGAAGTATTTACAAGCATGGCAGGCGGGTAAGGATTTAAAACCTAAGTTAATTGTGCCGAGTGTAATTCCGGCTGAGCCTAAAAAATAAATAAAAAATAGGGCCTGCTATTTCTAGCAGACCCTAAATCTTTAATCTTAAGTGTTAAAACTTAAGAAGGTTAATGGTTATTTATGCAGGGTTTACAGCGTCAGCCTGAGGACCTTTTGGACCTTGGACTACTTCGAATGTAACTGCCTGACCCTCTTCAAGGGACTTGTAACCGTTTCCT
>Ga0315901_10002659_pt1 | contig 24219 bp, 29 predicted proteins | sample LakEriMetagenome_10_FD_203761 | JGI IMG/M metagenome (GOLD analysis project Ga0315901, IMG submission 203761) | Freshwater fungal communities from buoy surface, Lake Erie, Ohio, United States - Buoy 2 MA116 | ecosystem: Environmental > Aquatic > Freshwater > Lake | place: USA: Lake Erie, Ohio... | reverse complement strand
ACTAGCCCTGGTGTTACGGTCATTACCGAAGAGCCAGTAATGTAGTCAGTATTAGCCGAACCAGAGAAATAAGAAACTACTGTTCCAGTTAGAGCCGTAGAGTTAGTTTGCTTGGCGGCATAAGCATAATCCGATTCTACTTTTCTGATGATAAGATTTGAACCACTAAGGAATGAGTCAGCACCAGCAGTAGCAGTAGCCGTTATTTTGATTCCGTCATTAGCAGACATACTAACTAATGTCTGGAATGTTCTTTCGGCACCAAAAGCATAGTCGCCGTAGTCATAGCGTGCTGCTGCTGTATAGAAAACCGAATTGTTCTTGTAAAACTTTATGGTTCTTGAATAATCGGACGTTCCTGGGGTTACAGCAGTTTCACCACGACCCCAAATAGAGTTGAGAATAATTTGATAAATACCACCTTGTGATGCGGTGAAAGCACCATTCACGGTATCATAAGTTATGGATGAACTTAGGACATTATATCCGAAGCCGTTTGAACTATAAGAAGCGGAAGTAAAAACATTCGCTTCCGAAGTACCAAAGTTATTGGACTCAGATAATGAGGTTATACTTATGAATGGTGGTATTGAAATAGCCATTATCTAATTATGATTCCTTTTTAAAGTATTTAAAATATTTTTGTACTAAATCTAAAAATTTATTACCTGTTTCTTTCATTAAAGGAATATATTGTGATGGTATTTTGTCCCTAGAGGCTGTGTCTTCAGCACTCAATGCAAATTCAAGATAGTGGACAATTTTAACATTTAAATTTTTGAGGGATATTTTGGATGACAATTCAGATTTAAACTTTTCTATATCTAACTCTTTATCGTTTGGATAAATTTTATGATATATATAAGCAAATTGTTTGGCGTGAGCAGCCAATTCTCCCGGAATACTTAAATACTTTAGATAGTCAATGTTAAAGTTCTCAGGTTCGTCATAAGAACCTTCTATTTGGCCTCCAAAATCTACAATATGTTGTAATTCGTGCTGTATGGTTGGTAATAATACCATCATATCTTCACTAGCATGTCTAAGTAAATCCCACCCTATTTGCATTCCAGTAACAAGTGGCTCTCCCAAGCCGGATACTACCAAGCCTGCTTGATCCGGTTCCGCGTTAAAGACTAACTCAAACGTATTATCTAAATTTGGTAAAAGTTTTTTGATTTCTTCTGGTACTGGAAATATTAATTTCCAACTGCGATGTAGAACTGTACCGGGAGGAAAAAATTTAGAATTTTCATTGTTTTTAAAAAAAGGACCAGTTTCACCTCTAACCGTATTTTTATCAATATTTAGAGTTTCTATAAGTTTTATCACAATTCTTTTTATAATTAAATATAGTTTTTTAATACCCATATTTTGTTCTGGGGTCAATTCACCCACAACCTCTTTTAACTTCCTTTTGGATGTTGGAACGAACTTCTCCATAAGCATATTGAATACTTGTTCTTGCCGCCAGTTCTGGTAGTTTTGCTTAGACATTTTAATTTACTTCTTGCCTTTTTTAGAAGCATTATGTTTGGCTTGTGCTATCACATCGCGTTTTGTGATTTTATGTTTAGGTGGAGTATTGTTTGCTAAATCTTTATCATCAAGATCTGCTTCTGATTCTTCTGTTTTCTCGTCTTCCTCTTCTTCTTCAACCTGCTCGGCAAGTCTCTTCTTGCTGGCTGGAACAAAGCGTTCCATAAGCATTCCAAAGATTTCTTCGTTTTTCCATTCGTTTAATGGTTTCATAGGGTTCTCCTCTTGTTTTGAAATAGATAAATCTCTATATTTTTGTCTCATAGCAGATGGGTCTTGCTTATATTTATCTTCAAAATCGCGGAAACACATGTTTCCTTGAAGGTAAGCCTCTTTTTCCATCTTTCTTAGGTGCGGATCGTTTTGTGCGTAGCCCTCGGGAGTGCTTTCGTTACCCAAGTCGCCACGACAAGCCTGCGAATGATGAACTAATTCGTGTGCGATAGAGCGCATTATGTCTTTTGGGTGCCTTCCGTAAGTAAAAACAGACACTATCATCTTATCTGGGTCATAAAAGGCTGTTTTCCCAAGAATTTCTGCTTTATCTTGCTCTCTATCAAGCAATTTTACGATAGGATCGCGATCAAACTTTAGTCTATCCTTCGCAAAAGGAAGAAAAAGTCGTAAAATTTTGATCATACCCCTAAATTTGTTTGGAGTGTAGTTGTAAATCTTAAAACCCATCAAAAGAACTCCGTTTTTCAGGTGTAATTAGTTTTCTGGCTCTACTTTATGTAGTATCGCGACCAAAATATCTTTATATTCGTGTTTTTCCAGACAATAAACCTTAGCGATAAGCAATTCCCGACCACCTTTCAGTTCTTTTTTGAAACCGTGGATGATCCCAACGTTCTTTTTCTTGACTTCTTTTAGTTCAGTCCACCAAACAAGGTCGCCAACCTTAAAGTCTTTTATTTTCCCGAACGAATTGTGAATAGCCTTCATCTGGATCCACCTCTTTATAAGATTCTATTGAGGATCTAGCATAGTCTACTTGGTCTTGTAGACGTTTTAGAACATCATTTAGTAGAAATTCAATGTCATAAGGACTTAAATTACCGCTATCCAGGTCTGCTCTTGCTCTTTTGAGAAAACTATCGATGTACTGATGCATAGTAATAACTAATTGCTCGTAAGGCTGATGGTGATAAGAGACAGAGGTGTAATGGGGAGGAACAATATGACTTTCCTTACCCGCATAAGAAATATCTCCATAAACCTCTTCTTTCAACTTTTCAGCCGATTCAGTAATTCTTTGTTTTTCATCCCCAGGAAAGGATAATAAAATTTCTTTATGGTCTTTTGATCTCATTGGATTATATCCTTGTCTTTTGGTACGATTGGAACTTCGCCGCCATTGGAATCAATAAATTGTTTTATTTGTTTCAATATTCTTGAAACACTTAAGTAATGATTTGCATTATTGTTCTTAACATTCTTTCCATACATAATGTCGTATTGATATTTCTGTAATTTAAGTTCGTAAAGTTCAGCACCAGTTATAGTACCTTTTAGGGATACGATTTTAATTGGTGAATATTCTGGCGTTGCGATAAGATAACCTTGTCCCACATATTCTTTTGGTATTTGTGGATCCAATTCAATAGAGAACAATTCTATTCCAATAGAAGCGGTCATACCTTCACCAGAAACAGAAGTTATTATTGCTGGAATTCCACCGTATCCAAAAGTACCAAAAACAGCAGGTAATTCTAATGATGCTGATGTAGGCCAGTTTTTAATACCTTTTCCTTTGCTCATAACATATCCAATAGCAACCGGAGATGCAGGTGATAATTTGTGGCTATCAATATTAATTCTACTGATTTTATTTGGATCCATAATATCGTAGAAAGGCACATCCTGTATCGGTTGTTTCATCAAAAGTAATCTAGGATTTGAACTCATATTGAAAACAAAAGACATAATTTCCGAGATATTATCTGCTGGTCTATGATAATTGACGACAATAGGATTTCCTACTTTCATAATTTCAAATGTTTTATCATAGCCGGTCTGTACTACCTGCGCGGTTCTGGTTAATAAGCCTACCAACTTTTTTATGTACTCTTGTTTCATATATGATTTATCAACCATATGTCTAACAATGTAAGCATAGTATAAAGTTAAATCTTTTGATGTTTCCAAAGTCATTTCGTGCCCTGGATATCTAAACTCAATATATTTTACATATGAGTTTCCTCCTTTGCCGCGAGCATAATTGATATTAAATCCAATATTCTTTGGTCCCATATCTGCTGCTTTGCCTTCCAATGAATCACTAAAAAGTTTTTCTATCATAGAATCTTCGCCTGTTTCAAAAGAAGCCATAAATTCACGGGCAATTAAAGCAGAATCAATACCTTTTTCTTTTGAATAAAAATTTGATACTTTTTGTGATACATTAAAAGTTTTCTTAATATAATCGGAAATTATTCTGGCCTTGGCTTGTTGTGGTACTTCGTTATTTATAGTCGGCGCAATTGAGCCAGCCCATCTTGAAACTGCTCTTGTGTCTGGTAATCCTTTTCTTGCTCTGGCGACTTTCTTTTTATCGCCTTGCTTCGCGGAATTGGCTACGTCCTCACTTAAAAACAAAAATCCTTTAATAAGATTGAAGTCGTTCTTTGGATTTCCACCAACAGATTTATGACCGATATTCATATGCATACCAGTTTTTTTGGAAAAGAAAAAGAAATCTTGATTATCATAATCTTCAAAGAATAAATCCAAGAATTCCATTGCTTCTTTTAAACCATCCAAGTATGTTTCACAAGAAAATTCAAGCCCTTGTTCGGTGTCTAACGAACCGTCTGCTTCAAACTTTAATTCATTACCAAATCTGTTGTAAAAGTTTGGTAGATATTTAGAAACCTGTTGTGAATACACATCAGCCAACTCATCTTCGTCGGCGTCATAATCACCGCTACCATAACCAAATCTTTCGTAGTAATCATCAATTGGATTTTCATCATCCCAAACGTCCATATGCATTTCCACATGACTTTCAATACTTCCATTAATATTGCTGAGTACGGAATTGATAAAATGTCTTGTTATATCATTGTTATATCCACTAGCAAGATTTAATCTCCAACGTGAGTTTAGTTGGTCTATTACTTCTCCTACTCCCTCATTTCCATCAATCAAAATATTTAAGAATGCGACACCTCTTTCTAAGAGTCTATTGTAATCCGATTCTAAATTTAACTCATTACAAATATTAAAAAATGATGGTTGTGCGAAGTCTACGTCTTCGGCTGAATATCCAAATTTAAACATTTTATCTATTCTAAAATCAATATAATACCTTCTAATGAATTCTTTAAAAGCACTTTCACGAATTTCGATTTTAGTTTTAGGATCCAGTTCCAAAATATTATCAGGGATTTTATCTTCTAAGAAGTATTCTCCAACTTGAAACTCTTCTATTTTAAGAGAATCAACTATTTTTTTTATACCATTATAAGTAAAAACATCAATTTTGGAATTAACACAGGAAACTATTTTTTCTTTAAGATTTGGATAATTGTTATAAATTTTCAATAAAGCACTACCACCAAAAGTTTTCATTTGTTCTTCAAATCTATTAGCGAAAGCAGCACCTAAATCTCTTGTTGATTCACAACCAATAATAAAAATACCAACCTTAGAAATAAATGTACTTGGTCCAAAATCTAGATTTCCAGTATAATTGACTCTAAAATATCTATTTTCATAAGCATAAGTGATAAGATTATTTTGTGAATCTAAGGGACCAGAATGAGGGCCACCACCCGTAGCATCTTCAAAATCGCCCCAAATATCAGATAAAAGTTCATCTTTAATTAATTGGGTGTATTCTTGCTCTGCTCTCCTTCTGTCGCTGTCGCGTTCTTCTTGTGGATCTCCCGGTTCAAGTCCAGAAGAAAACATATTTTCTTTTGATTCCAATTCAATTTCATAAGAAACCGTGAATTGATTTTCAATAGACATCAAATCATCTTTATCTGATTGCGTAAATTCACGAATCATTTTTTTGGTTTCTTGTATGTTCTTGGGATTTAAAGAGATACGAATAGACATTAATAATAATCCTTTATGAAACTTTCTTTATTTCTATAATGAGTTTCCCGTTTCCTTTTAATACTCGGTGCCATTCTTTTTTTGGAATAAAATATTCCTTTCCCTCAATCAACTTTGAAGGCATTTGATTATCAAGTTGAAGACCCCAGTTATTTCCTTCAATAACACGAACAATCCGGTCTTCCCTATCACGGTGCCAGATAAGTTCATCTTCATCTAAATTTCCATCAAAAGTACGAACCACCACACTTTCGCTTATTTTCTTTTCATTAAAAGGAAATTGTTGTGTTTTCATTTTTCAACTATCTTTTTGATATCTGAAACGTCGTCTTTAATATCGCTTACGTCGGTTTCAATTTTATCAATTCGGCCAGTCAAGCCACGGATGTTTTCTCTGTGGAAGTCTCTATCGTTTTTAATTTCTTCAACCAACTTTCCAAGAGTGGTTGTTTGATCGTCAAAACCTTTCTTGATACCTGTTCCTACTTCGGACAAGAACGGAGTTAAGATAGTGGTTGCTGTTTTATAAACGCCATAAAGAACAAAGCCCATAACCAGAAGACCACCAGCGGGTCCAGAAAGAGCCGCAGCAACGGCGGAAATAGTATCAGCATCCATCTATCAGTTCTCCTTGTATCTATCTACTAAATAGTAATAAATACAAGGAATAAATCAACTACGCAATTTTATTGTAATTCTATTTCTACTTTCGTTCATCTTTCCAACTTTGCTCTTATTCATTTTGGAAGGGTTCATTTGGGTTCCTCCCTTCTCAATAGCCAGTTCAAAAATATCAATCATTTCTATTGCTTCTTTTGATAATTCCGAAACACTATCCAAATAATTTATCATAGAAGTTGCTTGTTCTACATCTTGTTCTGGCTTGAAATCAAATGAAGTCTCATCGCCCTTAAACTCTTGCATAGTTTTACCTCTTGTACTTTGAGCCTTACTACCAATAGAAGCACCAGGATCAAGTTCAGCAATTGATTTTAAGATTCTTATAACTTTTGAGAAAATATTAAATAACATCTCAATATCAGCAATAGCAGTATGCCACCTTGTTGCTTGTACTCTCAACGCAGAAGCCATTGGACCTTGACTAACGGTAGGAGAACCTTTTAGTGTTGTAAGTGTAGCAATTGCTTTACTTGGCTCCATACCACCAGCAATCTTTTCAAACTCGGAAGAAATCTCTTTCTTCGCATTCTCGGCGTCTTTTACTATCTGTTGAAGATAGTATCTAAAACCTTTGAATAAATTTAGAGTATCTTTTACGTTTTTTGTGAGTCCCAAATCTCCAAAACTAGGTCCATCATATATCTTTGCTCTTTGAGATATAAAATTCTCATCAAAGCCAGCGTTTTGAGCGATTAAAGGAACACCGCTTTTTGTTTTAGCAAATTCATAGAATTCTCTAATTGCTTCTTTTTCGGAAGTAATAACAGTATCTTCTGGTTGTTTTGCTTTATTTGTATTAAGATTATAAATGTCTTCAATAGAGATTTCACCTGAATTAATTTTACTCATTACTTCTTCTTCGGAGCCGAAATAAGCAGTCATCATTAATAATTGGTGAGGACTTTTTATAGTTGCTAAATTTGGAAGAACGTATTTTTCATAATGCGCTTTCATCTCCTCTTCGTCTATTTTAAATTTAGATAAAAATTTAGATAATGGACCTCTACCCATAGCACCTTCTCTAAGATCTTCATCACTTGAATTAGCAAATAATTCTGGATCTTCCTTTTTGACTGTATCATAAAGTTTCATCCTGGTTATGGCGAATTTTAATTTACCTCTAATTGCTTCAAAATATTTATCTGGGTCAAATTCAAAAGTTCCTGGTTTATAGAATTCGGAGAATCTCGCAATTTCTTTTTTATTTTCATCCTTAAAGGAAATTCTGGTGTGTGAGATGTCACTAGGAAATGTGCCTTCTTCTATTTCTTCCTTTGTCGCATATGCGGCTGCGATTTCGGTAAGCATTTGACCTTCAAGGTCATTAGTGGTGGTATAACTAACCAATGGACCAGGAGTTGGATTGGGTTGTCTTGGTGCTTCTTTTAATGGCTGTTTAACGGCTGTAAGGCCCATTGTTTCCGTATCAAAAAATATAGCACCACCAGAAATCAATTCATCAACTTGTTGGTTGATGTCCTCAATCTTGCCTTTTATTTCTGCACCGATACTCATAAATGAAGGATCCAACTCTTCCTTCATAAAACGATCCCAGGCTTCTTTTATCAATTTAAAATTTTTCATTTAAAACTCCGTTCAAGGGTAAGTAGTATCCAATCACCACCAAGTATAACGCTGCTTTGCGCCTGTTAAATGTGGAAATCTACCAATACGGCAAGACCAATAACCAGCGGTCAAGCGGTCATTCTTTTCAGTACAACGATGACGGGCAACGAAAGAAGCACGACGCTTTGGATCGCCAACTTTTACTGAAAGGTTTGGATCGCCAAATGAGATTTTCTTTACTCTGTCGCCGTCCTTTACATAAACGTAGAATTTCTTGGAACCTCCACGTTGAGGCTTTCCAATAGGAACATCTTTGCCTTTGTATTCTGCTTCATCAAGTTCTTCTTCAACCATAGGATATTCAAGAATAACTGGTTTGCCTTCGTACATCGCTTTTTGACCGCAACTACCTTCAAGCATTTCTTTTTCTTCTGGACTAAATGGATGACCCATTTCACAAAGTTCGCGGGCTTCTTTCATAAGAGTTGCGAAGGCTTTTGAGCCTGGACGATAAATAGGGTTGTAAAGTGATGTCTTGGTTTCAATGTGATAACGCATTCCCTCGGACATCAATTCAAGTTTTACGTTCCTGAATTCTTCCAGGATCAAGTTTTCTAATTTCATTTCAATTCCCTCGTTGGTCCAAGAAATAGGTTTGGAACTTTTCTTTTTGCGAAGCGGCCCACGACCGGCTGACTTACATTGTGCGAGCGTTGGACGGCAGGCAGGGTACTTACCCCCTCCATCAGCACTCTCGCGACCACAGGGGCCTCCTGTGCGGCAATTGACCCATCCCTTTCCACGGTTGCGAGCGAACCAACCGTGAAGCCCCTGCTCTTTCTCTCTGGTGAAAGAAGGCTTGTATTTTCTTTTCTCTTCTTCAACGGGTTCCTCTTCTTCTTTCAGACCCTTCCAAATTTTGCCCTTGCGACATTTAACGGCGGCACCGGAAGCATAAGCGGAAGGCCAAACTTTATATTTTCTTTTTGCGATGCGAGCGCAACGATCAAGTTTGCTTTTTTCAACAACAATAAGCGGCGGTGCTTCTTGTACTTGTTCTGATATATCAGACGCCACCATATCTTCTTCAACCGGCTTTGACTTTGTATAGTCTTTCGTCCATCGCTCAATAATAATTCTCATCCTACACCTACGGAGCCAGAATAGTTTGGACCAAGCGTGTCGCTCAAAGTTGATTGAATGCCGGTCAAACCAGCAATGACCGTAGCCGTACAAGATGAAACATCACCACGAAGAAACACAGAAACAACGCGAATGTCTGCTGTGTAACTCTCGCCATTATCAAGAGTGTAATAGTTTGTTCCATTTACTCCGTTTGTTGAGAAACCAACTCTCATTACTGAATTGGAACCTGTGGTAGAGTTCTTGATGGTGACGAACTTTGTGACGAAAGGGAAACTAACTTCTAATGGAGTAGCGGCAGAAACAGCGAGAGAGCCAGTAGCATAAGGCTTACCGCTCATTTGATATTGTCCTACCGCATAGACGCCAGAGTTATAATGAAAGTTTGAAGACATTTGTTTCCTCTTTATTGTTGTTCGTACCAGTTAAGGCTTATTTCACCCGTAACCTGGCCCGTTGTTTTGATAGCAACTATAATGGTTTCGCCAGCAGCAACAACCAAGTCATCTAAGTCAAATGTAATGGCGTTAGAACTATTTGAGCCAACAGGGAAAGTAACCAAAGCAATAGCACCGTTTGTACTTATTGAGTCTGCACCGGGCGTTAGGTTAGCATAAGAAGTAATACTGCTCGTCTCGCTCAAATATGTAAAGTTTGGAGTTCCTGTTATCGGAAGGTTTTTAAAAAGCGAAACAGTTAGATTTTTTGCTGTTGAGGTATTTGACGCACCAATTCTCAACAAGTCAATTTCACCAAAGCAAGTAAGCCCATTATAAATTCTATTTATTTTTATTGCTCCTACCGGTTGATAAACACCACTAGTATCAGCATTATTATAAGCAAAAGAAAACGAATATCTTGGATCAAGTTTCTTTGCTGGACCTTCTGTGAAAGAAGCCATACTAACTGTTTTGAGAGTGACGTTAGAAGTTCCACCAATGTTAGTACAAACTGCTCTTGTCGTGACCTGTGGATTTTTTAGGACCGGAGTTGTTCTGCTATTGGTATTCTTTATCATATGAACAGGCGCAATTCTTCCGGTTTCTGAATCTTCTATTGCGAAGAAAGCATTACCGAATCCGAGATACTGAAAACCAACCTGGTAAACATTTCCTTTTTGTGGGTTCAGAACCATTCTGGTTTGGCCTGTTCCATCCATTTTATCAACATTCCAAGAGGACTGTGAGATAAAAGTCGCCGTGCTTCCACTACCAGCAATAGTTCTTGAGAAAGAACCAGTAATAGAGGCACCAGCAACAGAATAAGAACCGGTGTAAGGGTTTGGTCTTGAAGAGATAAAGAAAACTGTTCCGTCAATAGCGTCAGCAAGCCAGCCAACTCCAACGTTTGAATAATCGTATTTTGATAATTCGTAAGAAGTCCTATTGACGTTATTACCACCAGTAACAGGGACGGAAACTGAAAACCCATCCAGAGTAACAGTAACCAAACCAGTTCCGGCTCCTGTTGTAACTGTAAGTTTTCTTACTTCTCTTTGTGAGTTCTCGTTATGAATAATGCCAAAGTCAGTTCCAACATAACCAAAATAATAACCACTTTCAGCGTTGCCTGCTCCTATCAACTGCACGTTTCCAGAAGCAGGAGTTCCAAACAAACCAGTTACTCTTGATAGAGAACCTTGGCCTGGACGGTATTTTAGGTTTCTACGAAGAGTAACGTCGCCAGAACCAGTAATGCTTGTTCCGCTGTTTACGTTCGCAACACCACTAACAGCCGTCACCGTTCCACCAGCAAAAGTGAAAACGTTATTGATGTTCGTATTTATTCCATAGATAAAATCACATTGGGCGATAGGCGAGAGTTCAGTTACATTCACCTCGTTAAAAGATGAAAGGGGACCAGTAATGCCCACGCTGCTATAAGTTTTGGATGAGAAACCAGACATTATTGACCCTCAAATAATAATAAATAGTTGAAATTATTGTTTATCCTGGATTGTGTCCTGTAAATTTAACAACTAATTTAGTATCTTTAAACTCATCTTTGATTAACTCAATATTACCTGGATCGTCGTCAGAGAAACCCAAGGTTGGTTTTCCGGTAGCATCAACTCCCATCTTTTCATCTAGTTCATCAACATAAGAATGGAATTCTTTTAATGCCTTCACCTTTGCTGCCGAAGGATCCGCAGCAGCAGAAGAAGAACCTTTCGCTACATAAGAGACAGGATAAAATTTACAAAGATTTAAATATTCATCAATAGTGCTGACCTTATCTTTCTTCGTAAGTTCAGCATAACGAGCAAGGCTCTTTTCAATTTGTCCTTTATCTATACCTTCATAGTTATTATCAATCAAAATTTTAACAGCGTCTTTTAGAATGCTTGGGGTATGTCCTCTCGCGGTAATAATAGCAAAGACAGAAGCGGTATTTAAACACTCAACAAAGTCTTTCCAAGCCGGTGCTGTCTTTGGTCCTGCTCCGACATCATCAAGGAATTTTTGATCTCCTTCAACTCGGAAATCTCTAAAAGAACCTGGGCTGAAAGAATAATCTTTATATTCTCCTTCTTTTCCGATCTTGGTGCGAATGTGAGCGAATTCTTCTGTACCGATTTCTACTTCCTCACCGTCCTTCATAAGATAAATCTTGGTAGGCATAAAGAGTAAGTTATCATCCCAGTCAAAAGCATAATATTTTCCGTTATGTGTTCCGCCTGGATCAATACCTTCCTCAATATTCTCGTTGATATATTTTCTCCAAGATTCCATAAGAAGTTTCATTTTCATTTTCTTCCCTCGCACACATAAGTAGTTTTATTCCAAACATAAAAGAAAAGCCCCACCAAAAGGCAGGGCTTAAAGATAAGCCAAAGTTTTAATCAAGCAACGTTGGTGTAGGACTTTCCATCATAAGCGAGTTGCTGACGGCTCTTGCTGGCTTCTCTCCAAGGTTCTCCAAGGGAAATGTGAATCCAAGTTGGCTTTCCAGGCGAACGTCCTTCAAGAATAACTTGGCCGTATTTCAAACCAGATTCTTTTCTGATCCAATCAAAAACCTCTTGTAGAGTTCTTCCTTCAACGTGAAAGTCGGCGGCCTCAAACTTCATATGCTGGCTGGACTTGGAACCGCCAACGGCTTCGTTGAGCGATGGACCACGAAAGCCTGAATGAATATGAAGAGGGGCTTTATAATGGTCGCGAATGACTTGGAGCATTTTAGCCAACGCTCTTCCTGCTTCAATTTGAGCCAACGCTTGATTACGATTGATATCAAGATATCTTGTTTGGCTTGTTTCTGTAAGTTCTCCAAAAGTAAAGTTTGGAGCAAGTTTTTCATTTAAATTCATTTTTCAACCCTTTGATAAGTTCCTGTTCTTGGAGGAGGTGGAACATAGTGAATACTCTTTCTATACTCTGCTTGCTCAACGACATATTTCATAAATCTATAAAGCAAAGAACCAGCAGCAAAGGTAAGACCGGCTCCAATTGTATATTTTGGATCATTCCCAACAATCATATCAAAGATACCCAAAGATACAAAATTTGCTAATAACATAACTTCTGTTTGACCCACAGAAAGATCAAATTTCGGTGGAGGCTTTGTTATAGGATCTGATTTGAGATCTAAACCAGACCCCCAGGGATTAGGATCATTACGAGGATTAAACCGTTTATTTATCTCTTCAAGCGATTCCTCTTGACCGGCCAAAAATGCTTTGGCGTTTTTGAGATATTGAGGATTATCCAATAATTTTTGAATTGCTTCTTCTGTTGCTTGTTGAACTTCTGGTTCAAGTTCAAATTCGGAGCCACCAGCAAATTCCAAAATTGTTTGGAGTTCTTCTTCAATAATGCTTCTCAATTGCTTTTGGGAAAGTTTCATTCTTTAAACCTCAACGAAATAAATAGTCGTTAGTCAAAACAAAAATGCCCTACCATTAAGATAGGGCATTTAAAATTGACAAGTTTAATGTTTTATATATTCAAAAAACTTCAGGGTCGTACATAACCTCGTCCTCGTTCTGCTGCGCGAGTAACAGCTATATCTCCCCTTTCAACACCCTTTGGATTAGCTCTTAGCATATTTAAATCACCCACTAATAACTCAAGTGTACCTTTTAATTGTTTACACCCTTCGGTACCTTGCTCTGCTAGACCTTGCTGTGTTAAATAATACAAACCCATTAGAAAATTAGTATCTGCTTTATTAACACCGGGAATAGCACTTTCGTAATTCAAGCCAAGTCCTTCTAGCTTATAAGATATTTCTGTTGGTTTATCTGTACCAAAAATATATCTCATAGCTGTTCTTTGATTCTGAATAGTTTCGGCAGTAGATGAAGTTACGTTCTGACTATTTGACATAATCGAAGAAAGCGCAAATGCCACATCCTGACAACCCCATCCATTTCCATCTTTATAGAATAATAATTTTTCTTTTTGTATTGGGAATCTCTCAAAAAGTGTTTTATAGTCTTGAATACCTTTGAGTGGAGGTTCAGTAGAGTTAACACCTCTAGCGAGACTTACATCTCCTACTTTTCCCCTCAATTCAACAGCCAAAGGTTCTAATGCTTTTCTTAGTCTGTCTACTGAACTAGGCACACTAGAAGGTTGAATTAGGTTCTTAAATTCTGGTTTGTATATTACTCCAAGAATATTATTAATTTGATAAAGGGCGCTTGGAACACCTTTTGAATTTTTGGCACCAACCGTGATACCACTAATAGACCAGTTGCTTAAAATAGAATATTCTATTTTTGCATATTGTTGCGGATCACCTTCATTAGAATAACTATGAATTATAAATTTTGATTCAATATCTCCATATTTTCCAAATGCAGGACCAATATCTACTTTCATAGAATTTCTTTCCTGGTCCGATACCAATACCTCCATCTCAGCAGTTGAACGTTGGCCTTTGTCACCATATACGGCTGGAGAGAAATACAATTTACCAACTTGGGGCCAAGAAGCTTCTGCTTCTTCAACGGTCTTGGGCCAAGATTGGACTTCATTCAAAAATCTTTTCCAAGCTTCGGTGATCAACTTCATATTCTTCATTTTTAATTCTCCTGAACTCACAATAAATAGTCATCACTAGAAACAAAAACGCCCCATTCAAGAGAACAGGGCGTTTAGTTTGAGTTTTTGATAATCAGCGTCTACGGAGTTTTCTGCGAAGGCGTGATTCATCAAGTCCTTGTTGATAGTCGGAATATTCTTCTGCGTCTTTACTCTCACGTTCCAATTCTTGCAGCTGTTCCAGAAAATCATCAATTTCTTGTAATTTATGATTTTCATACATTTTGTAAATTTTTCCAACCACATCCCAGTTCCATTTATAATCCTTAAGGTCAAACAAATCCATTAAAAGTTTATTAAATTCTGCGAGCGAATCATCAGATAATTTGTCTTGTATTTTTTTTGCTTTTTCCCTCAGATCTGAAACCGGCAAGTTTTTTCTTGCTTTTTCGCTAGACACATCTTCGGTATTCTCACGAAGCATTCTTGATACTTCTTCCTTGATGATTCTTCTCAATTGAGACACGGATAACTTCATAATATTTCCCCTTATGGTTCTCAATAAATAGTTCAAAAATCTCATATTTTTCCCTTGGGATTTTTTTCTCAACCCCATTCCACAAAAGGCTTTTAGTTTTTCGGGAATAAGCGGGGAGCAAAGCGGGGAGTTATCGGGGAGCCAGGCTTGGAGCCTCTTTCTTGATTCAACCATTTTTTCCTGGTGTTGTGCGAGTGTATTAAGCCCAAAAAAACCGTATCCCCCATATGGGAGTTACAACCTGGGCTTACCGGGAGGGGGGAGGGGAGGGGGGCAGGTATATGGGAGTTTCTAACGTTGCTCTTGACGATTATTTTGAAGTGGCTTATTGTGCTGTTTTGAAGCCAACAATATAGATTACAATAGTCTTGACGGTCAATTGATTGCCTTTGCTCTAGGTGGAGATAGAATGCTTTTAACCTTGTCTTTGGCTTTCATAGGGGGCTGCATGTGGATCCAACGAGGCTGAAAGAGGAGATAACCCAGGTATCTACTGGCTTATCGGGGGATTGGGGATAATGGGCGTATATCCTGGCTCACATCCAAAATGCAATTTGATTACATTTGCTCTAGGTGCTGATAGAAATAGACCGCATTCAACCTGGCTCACAGCCAAATGGTTCACTTTTCTCTAGGTGCTGATAGCCAATAATGCCCTTTGAATGCCGCTCACATCGCAGGCAGGATGATAGCAGGCTTCAAACCTCGCTCACAGCCAAACGGAGCAAAGCCAGCAATCTCCTAGCATCTCTCGTATTACCGAGGATGAAACAGGATTATTTGTGGGTGTACTAAGGCAGACGACGATATAGGGCTTTCTTCCCACCCTTTAAGGCTTTACTACATTTACCTTATAAGGGACTGGGAGATTACTGAGGATTGCTCTACATTATTTTAATATTATATGCCTTTGCGACCTTTGCTTGGTATCTCCTGGGTTATCGGCATATTATTATTGTGTCTTTTTGGTGCTTTGAATGGGGATAATTCGGCATTGATTGTTGGTTGCAGAACGGTAATTATCGGTGGTGAGAAGAAAAAAACCCGCCGCGAACGGGGCTTATTCCGTGTCGGGCGGGTCGTTGTTATGGTGATGTGTGGATAGGTGCTATGACTGAATGATTCTGGTTCAACCTAACCTTTCGGTCAATTGCTCAAAGCGATATTCCCTCATCTTACGTTTTTCCCCTGTATCAAGATCCTTATACAGATAACATCTACTCCTTTCATGTTTTAAACAGTAAGGATATTGTTCTAAGATATCCATGATCAGCATAGTATTTCTTAACTGATCTCCGGGTGGTTTACTTCTCCAATATACAATATCGGCTTTCTTGTATTTAAAAGGTTTGAGGCTTGTTAATAATTCAAATTTATCTGCGGCGAGTTCATACGTTTTATCCTCATCAAGCATATGGTGGCGGTCCCCGAATATCATCCTTTCAAGGTATCTAAATCTATATACATTTTTGAACTTATTCACACCTACAATTTGTGTAAGCCACCTGTCGCCATATTTAATGTAAGTGTTCCAACCCGAGAAGAAATTGACCCGTTCGATATCGGTAAATTGCCGGATAATTCCACCGGCACCATGACGATATGGTTCCTCTGTATCGTTCCAAACAACAAGATCGCCCTTTTGATATTTCATTGATTCATCCTACCTTCTTTGCTTTGTTATCCAGCCATATGGCATTAAAGTGATCCTTCCTATTTTCTGTTAGGCTGAAAACGGAATATGTACCGGCAAAAGCGCCTTCTCGCACATCTGCCTCAATAACCAAAATGTATTCTTCTGGATACTTCCTGAATTCTGGAATGTAAAGAAGATCGCCCTTTTGGTATTTCATGCTTTCATCCTACCTTATCGTAGTGGTCGTCGTAGAATTCGCTATGCGCCCATGCCGTAGCGTAATCGTTAAGATTTCCAAGTTGAGCCAGGATCTTACTCCAAATTCTTTCACCTTCAACCTTGGTAAAATCGATCTTGGAAATGACGCATAGTTCTCCTGGATTTACACCGTAATCGTGTCCCAGGAGCAAATCACCTACTTCGTATTTCATCCGTTCATCCTACCTTATGGCCTGCTTCGTCAAGGTATTCTTGAATGTAAGAATCATTTTCGCCCTTTATGATATCGTAAATCTCATAATAGCGTGTTTCTGGTAGAACCTTGGTAATTATCACCAGTTCCTCTGGTGAATATTTGTCCTCTGGAACCTTGATTAAATCGCCAATTTGGTATTTCATCCGTTCATCCTACCATATCGTAGAAACGTTCAACATCCGAGGAAAGCCAATATTCACTCTTGTTATTGGTTATGTCGCGAAAATGGTAAAGGCTATTGATAGACCTAGAATCAACCTTGGTAATCACGATGTAGCGTCCAAACGGCGCATCAATATCGCCGCGAAGCAAATCACCGACGTTGAACCTGGGCTTTCGGCTGTTTCGCATAACTTACACGCTCCGCAAATAAGAGTAATGAATGACTTTGTTAGTGAAAGAACCGTCTTTATTGATTAGTTTTACGTTCCACAATGAAACGCCGTTAGGAAAATCATACTTTGTTTTTGCTTGATCGATGACGAAACCTACCTTTGTCCCTTGTGTATCCTGAATTTCTACTAGGTCAAAACGATTGAACGTAGGGTAATCCATTTTCATCCTCCGGTTATTTCGCTCTTTCATCCTTGGTTATTCCGCAAGTGGCGAACCACCGTCATTATTCAATGACGATGATACGCTCGTTGGTGTTGAAAGAACGGCGGTTGTAACTGCCCTTATCCGTCATCCACATACGCTGGCAGGAGGAACGCACCGGAATCGGGGCTTCCAAGTCCGTAAGGATGATATGACCGTCAAAATTACGCTCATTGACCCACTTGGTAGGCGCATTAAAGTCGGTTCCACCGCAAAGAACACGCTCGGCGCGGCGATGTTGCCCCTTCTTCCAAGTGTAAACCTTGGAATCGTCAACGCGCGTATCAAAGGGAACAACCGTGAATTCTGCGATTTGCGCGAGCGAATCAAGCTGCGAGAAAAACGCAGTAAGAAGCTCGTCAGAAACGGAGCCAGACTGATCGATGGAGATCGCGATCTTAGCGGTGCGAGCGGACTTCTTACCAGGGTGAATGTACTGAAAACGCTTGTTGATACGGTAAACGCTGGTACGCTTATCGGCCTTCTGCGAGGTCTTGACGAAATAACGCAGGTGCGCCCGCCAGTTTACCTTCTGGCGGATGGAATCCAGAATCTTTTCACGCATAGACGCAGAAACGGACCCCCAACCTTGCGAATTCGCAGACGCCTCGTTGACGGCTTGCTCCGTGATCTGGCGCATAGCCTCCTTTGCGGCTTCCTTTACGTCGTCGGGAAGGTCGCCCCACCCAGAATGGTCGTCAATTTGACCGTCGCCAGGACCATTCTCGGAGTCATCCGACGAATCGCCCTTATCGCCCTTTCCCCCTTGCTTATCCTGATCCTTGGGATCCTGAATGGAACGGAAATAGTAGTCAGCAGACATACCATGAGGCATGTTTTGGTAAGGTCCAATGCCGGGCATCAAGCAGTAATCGGGCAATTGACCCTGAAGATTACTGTTGATCGCGAGATCCGTAGCGTGATTCCACTTCTTCGTCATACCTTCCACGGGCAAACGCTCGGAAACATGCCCGAAAACGATATGGTACAATTCGTGAAGAAGAACGCCGCGAACCCACACGAAAGGATCAACCTCGCCGGAAACGTCGCCAGGATGCGCGGTAATGTAAGCCTTACGATCCTTTGCCTTCAAACCGGCAACGTAGGTAGCGTGATCCGCAACCAGACGGTCAAAAAAGGCAGGATTGTAGAGCATTTCCAGCGCGAGCGAATCAGGGTTGACGCGCACGCCAGCGGTAGGAATGACGGTAGAAGGGATCTTATTCATCCGTCGCGAAATAGCGGCGAAGAACGGTTCACGCAGCATAAGCCGGTGAATATGAAGGTTCATATCAAAAGTCGGCGTCTTAGCCGCGCTTTGGGAGGACATAAGGTTTAACCTTGTCTTTGGAGTTGTTGAACGAGCCAGACGGGAAATCCGCCTGGGAGATCCATAGTAGCCTATCGGCGTTGGAGCGTCAAGGCTAAAACGACCGCGAGCGAAGATTGTTTGAACTTTGTTATTTGTCGCCTTGAACCTGAACTTTGGCTTGTTGAACTTCATAGTGTAGTTTGAACCTTGGCTGACTATTTACCTCGTTGAACCTGAACTTTGGAGCATTCATTTTATCTAGGTTCTTCCTTGTCTTTGGACTTGACGCTCGCTGCCGTTGTCTAGGTCCAGCGTAGCCGGGAAGGTTCACCAGGGGTCCACGGATGCCTCTATGACGACCTAGAAGGGGTCTAGGAGCGATCCTAGCAGCGCGGTAGGGTACGGATAGCCTCCCCTCGTCAGGACGCGCGCTAGGGGCCTTCCAGGGCACGGAGAAGGCATCGGTGAAAAACAAGGAAGCACCTGGGCTTTGAGGGAGGGCAAGTTCAGATCGCCAAAGGTTAGGTTGGTCCTGAACTATCGGCAGCCAGGACAACAGGTGTCGCGGATCGGGAAGGCAGACGGCGCTAGGGATCGGGGACGGTCTAGCCAAGCCTCCAAAACGAGCGGGAAGGCCCCTAGCAGGCTTCCAAGGCTAGCAGGTAGGGTAGGGATAGCCTCGTCGTCGTCGGGCGTGTCCTAGACCCCTTCCAGAGCGCGGAGAAGGCATCGGTGAGAAGCCAGGAAGCACCTGGGCTTTGGAGGAGGCTTGAATCAGATCGCCAAAGAGCAGGTTCGCTGGGGCAAAAACGAAAAGCCCGACTGGCTCGGAGTGAGCGGCAGTCGGGCAGGCGAGAAGAACGCAGGTTGTTAGGGCGCTTTGGGCCGTCCCCCGAAAGGGACGGTAGAACCTCACACAATGGAAGTGATGTATTCGCGCACGGTCTTTCCGTTAGTAGCCTTGGTCTTGTAGAGAGAACCCAGGTTGGAAGCGCCATTCGGGCCAGCGGTGGGGATGAAAGCGAAAAGCACCATCGCAACCTCGGAAGGCAGGCGAACAAGGTAGTTCGCGAGATTGGTAAGTTGAACCTGGGTAAGCGCGTTCTTGAAGATACCCGAATCCTTCATCTTACCGACAAGCGCGGTATGTTCCACCACGCCAAAATCAGCGATCTTATCCAGCTTTCCGTGATCGATGATATCCTCGGCGGTCACCTGACGCTCATAGTTGGCCGCGAAATCCGCGAAAGCCACGGAAGCCTCCAAACCGACGTAGGCAGTAGCAAGGCAGGAGATCACACCACGGTTAGCCTTAGCATCGTCCAAAAGACGGCCAGCAACCAGCGTATCGTTGAAACGCTTCCACGAACGGCGCGACGGGTAAACCTTATTCGGCTCAAAAGTATCGCGATGCTCCAAATGCGACGGATTCTGGCGGATAAAATCCACGATCAGCCCGTCAATCGGAGCGCCCGAACGATCAGCGGCGCGAGCGTCCACGGCAGAACGAATAGCGTTGAACGCCGACAAAACGGCGTCCGCACGATTCTCGCCACCGGCCCAGGAAAGCCAGTCGTCAACGGACGGGGCAACGTCAAAAGTAGTGTAGCGGTCAAGCTCGGCAGGGTCCATCTCGCCCACCTGATACTCGGACGCGGATTCGCCGCCATTAACCGCCGCAACGATGATCGTGTCGGGGTGAAGCGTCCAATCGCCAACCTTGCGGGAGTCGCAAAGCTGGAAAATTCCCTGTCGGACCTCGGAAGTGCCGCGATCCACCTCGTCCAGAAAGAGAACGACGGGCTGCGTACAAGCCTGGATCAACCAGGCAAACGGGCGAAGCTGCGCGGCCTCAACGCCGTTGATCTCGATCATATTGGAGGTAGGAAGCCCCAGAAGGTCGCCCTCCTGAAGCTGAGCGGCGCGACGCTCCACGACGGGAAGGCCGATAGCAGCGGCAAAAGCCTTGATAGCCTCGGACTTACCGATGCCGTGACGACCGCGCCACAAAATCGGGTGGCGAGCAGCAGCGACGAAGGGGAGCGCCTTGGAAGCGGTGGAGAAATCGATAGCCATTGTAATTATCCAGTATCTAACGTTGTTTTGTGCGGGGACGGCGAAATTGCCGTTTTGCCCGCGAGGGGAGCCAGGCGACGACCATCGCCGCCAGCCCAGTCAATCTAACTGGCCCGAAAATGGGCGCAAGGTGTTTGAATAAAAAAAGTTTTGATTGAGGCAAAGACTACTTGGAACGCCGCAAATCGCGCTCTTCAATGTTCATCGGGGCAGAAAGCCCGAACCAAAGCACCGAATAGAGTTTGGAGCCGCGAACCGCCGACTTGACGGGGGCCGCGTCAGAAACGAGGATCATCCCGCGAATCTTGCTAGGATCGATCAATTTGTAAGGATCAAGCCCCAATTTGTTCGCGATCTCGCGCATAAGCACCCTTCCACGGGTAGAATTGCCGATAGCCTTGTTGAGCGAAACGATATCACCCTCGGAAAACTTGGCTTCTTCCGCCTCAGAAGCGAGAACCCGCTTGAAATACGAGTTTTCGGTCAGTTGGACGAAAATGCCCTTGGAAGGGACATAGTTAGGGTCCGCGTCAAAGGCAGCAACGACGGGGCCGAAATACTCGGTTTGACGGTAGTAGGCAACGGCGCGAGCGAACAACGCACGATCCTCGTCGGAGTAGTTAGCCGAAAACGAAGATTGATCCTTGATCTCGTCCGCGAGTCGGGAGATCGTGTTGATCTGATTGACCGAAAGAGCGCGGCCAACCTTGACTTGCGAAAGAATGGAATTCGCGAAGGAAAGACCCCACGAATTCAACTTGCCCGTGGAAATGAGGCTTTCAATGCGGGCAAGCAACTCCGCATCGGTAGAAGGCGGGTTAATCTTAGCCTCGGCAACGCGGGCTTCCACGCCTTCAAGGCAAGCCCGACGACCAGGGGTCAAAACGCCGGAAGAACGGTAGGAAGAAAGCAGGCTTTCCAAGAACGAGCGTTCTTTGTCGGTCAAAAGCCCGCTATCAAAGAGCGCCTGAAAACGGCGGGTCGTCGGGGTTTCCTTGGAAATCTTCTTATTGTTGGCGTTCATTCGTTGTTTTCCTTTAGCAGCAAGCGGTTCATCCGCGAGCAATCATCATAGCATACGCTCCTGGGCGGGTCAAGCCCCCGGCGAAAGATTAAATGGTTTTCTTTAAAAAAGTTGAAAGAGCAGGTTAGACCTAGCATTTTACCAGCCCCCAAAAAAAAGAATGGCTAAAGCAGAGGTAGAACAAAGCAAAGAAGTAAAAGGCAGGATAAAGTCAAGCATTTTCTAGTCTCCGTTTTATTGTTTTGTTTTCCCGAAAATCAAGGTTCAAGCAACCAACACCGCGCCATAGGGATACGCATAACGCTTTGAACCTTGACTTTGACCCATTCACGGGTCTAGATCCCACAATTGTCCGCGTTTCTCACACGGTAGAATTCAAGTTTTGTTCGTTCTTCCTGATCTTTTAGTCAATCGCACATAATCGCGCAACCAGCAAAAAGAAAGGATGAACCATCATCATCGCGGCAAAGCCGAAAACAGCGCCGAGAAGGTAATAACGAGTCAAATTAGCCTCCAACCTGGATTTATTGCCTTGGTTAGAATCAAGGTTCAAGCAACAACCCAGGCATCGCGAATTTCATCCCAATCAACCTGGTTAAAATCGCCAGGATCCATATCGGGCGTTCCGTTCGCGAAGGGCGAGCAATTATCGGCCAGGAACGCCCGAACATCGGCAAGATCACGCTGGGAAGCACGCCGGAGCAAACGGTAGGTTGGCTCGTCATTATCCAGCCAAAGCGCCATATTCCAAGTCGCCCAGTTTCGCCAACCGTTGTAGGTGTTATCGTTAGACATTAGGTTATTCCTCGTTTATTTTGTGTTGTTTTGGTTCAGTTAGAAGGGCAAACGCCGTCTTTGAGCGACGAGCAGGGAACGCAGGAGATACCTTGACCAGCGCGGGTATAGCAGACAACCTGCAATTCAGCGTCAATTGAGCGATGAACGCCGATAGGCAAGGAAGGATGCGTGTTAGAGCCATATTCGCGAGCGAGCAGGCCCAGAATGGTCAAAACTCCCATAACACAAAGGCCCGTGATAAGCCAATTGTAAGCCTTACTGGAATTCATTAGGTTATTCCTCGTTTTTTGTTTTCAGCGTTGGACCGGCGAGCGACCATCGCCCACCGACACTTTCAGTCTATCCGATCCTGGCGCGTTGTCTAACCGATTTTCTAACTTTATCAGATTTTCTGGTTTAGGCAGTAAGAACCTAAACTATTCCAAATAAAAGTAGAGCCAGATAGAAAAGACGCAAATGATATAAACATAAATCAAGGTTCATCCTGGGGATCGGGCGCGTCAGGATTGAAGCAATCGTCAGGCACCGGATCATAGTCAGGATCAAAGCCGTAAATCGGCTCGTTGAGGTAAAAATCGTCGTTGAAATCCATTTTCTTATCCTTTGTTGTTTTGTTTAGGTTGGATCAAATAGCGTCGGTGATACGCCGACAACCATAGATCGGGGCTTCAAGATCAAGTGCGACGGGCGCAGAATCCGTGAAAGCGTAGGACCACTCGTCAAAAAGGAAGATCGCGTCATCGGCGTTAGGACCGTAGGAATTCGCGAAAAGGTAGCCTTCAAGGTCAATAGCCTCATCCTCGGTATCAAGATCAAAGGCGAATTCGGTGTTTTGAAGGATGAAACGACCATCAACGGAAGTAATGGACCACTTGCTAGACATAGGAACAACCTTGGTTTTTTCAGTTTTGAGTTTTGACCGGCGAGCGACCATCGCCCCCCGACACTTTGAGTCTATCCGATCCTGACTGGGCGTCAATGACCGGGGCAACGATTTTCTAAACTTTTCGTTTTTGGAGGAAGAACCTTGATTAGCCCGAGACACGCGCATGGTTCGCAGCGATAGCCGCCTCAAATGCCGAAAGATCCTGGATAGTTGAGGAATAAGCCTGCGCGTTCTTCTCAATCCAGTTATAACGGTTGGTATTCTCATATTCCTCAATGGAATTCAAGAATTGTGCGCGATCCTTGGCGAGAGTCCCCTTCGGTTGAAAGTAATTATCAAGGTTGTCCGTACCATTCAAGAAGGTCGCAGGGATCGAGTCTTGGAAAGTTTCGATACAACCTGGGGCAATGACGATATCAAATCTATCCTCAGGGAAACGCCGATATTCGTTTTCCAACGACTGCTTGATATCGTTTTGGAAGGCAGGAACAACCATATAATTCTTGATATTGTGGACTTGCCATTGGCGAGAAACCTTGGAGATTCCATCGTCGGAATTCAGGTGCTTCGTCATCATCGCGGAAGTGCCGTAAGTATCAAAATTAATCCGATCATACATCGGAGCAGTAATCAGATACAGGCTTTCAACGTAGAAATCTTCGCAACCGTTAGCCCCACCCCAGACAAGGCTCTTGGACCTAACGAGAGAGCCAGGAACAAAGCCCGTTTCGCAAAGGGCAGCGATGTAGCGGCGACGGTAAGAAGCCTGGACGTTAGCAAGGCGCGCACGATCCTCCGCCATTGGCGAGCAATTACGCCGGTTATGGTCGCGACCACCGCAGTAAGAACAGGACTTATTCTTGCGAGATTCGTTGCGGGTATCGTAACGAGCGAC
>Ga0315901_10002658_pt1 | contig 24219 bp, 23 predicted proteins | sample LakEriMetagenome_10_FD_203761 | JGI IMG/M metagenome (GOLD analysis project Ga0315901, IMG submission 203761) | Freshwater fungal communities from buoy surface, Lake Erie, Ohio, United States - Buoy 2 MA116 | ecosystem: Environmental > Aquatic > Freshwater > Lake | place: USA: Lake Erie, Ohio... | reverse complement strand
TTCGCCTGGCCGAGCAAGGCTTTATCAATGATCATGAGTTTGCTCGCTATTGGAGTGAATCACGGCAGAGAACTAAGAAGGTCTCAAAGCGAATAATTAGCGGAGAGCTGCGTTCTAAGGGAATCTCACCAGAGATAATTGAGTGGATCACAAGTGATATCAGCGATGATGAAGAGTTTGCCAATGCGATGACTTTCGCCGAACGTAAGGCGAGAGCAGTTACTAGCCTTGCACCTGAGGTGGCATATCGCAGATTACATGGCGCCTTATCAAGGCGAGGATTTTCTGGCCATGTTGTCTCTCGAGTATTGGCAGAGCTGGGTATTACAAGAAATTAATGTGTTTGGAATTTAGTTCCTTTACATTCGAAACGCCTAGCAACTTCATCGTTCGCTTGATTTCTGTTGCAAGAATTTCAAGAGATCGCTCAACGCCTTGCTGCCCTCCAGCCATCAACCCGTATAGATAGGCGCGGCCCACATAAGCAAAGTCTGCTCCAAGTGCCAGCGCTGCCACGATATCTGATCCCCGCATAATTCCTGAATCTATGTGGATCTCGGTAGCTCTTCCTACTGCTTTTCGACAGCTTGCTATTAATTCAAGTGGCCTTGGAGCTTGGTCAAGCTGTCTTCCGCCATGGTTTGAAAGAATAATTGCATCAACGCCTAATCGAGCAGCTTTTTTTGCATCATCTACATTTTGGATTCCCTTAACGGACAAAGTCCCTTTCCATTGGGCTCTAATCCATTTTAAATCATCAAAAGTCATGCTGGGATCAAACATAAAATCAAGCAGTTCGGCCACCGTTCCATCCCATTGCGACATGGAGGCAAATCGCAATTCTGGAGTGGTTAGGAAATTCCACCACCATTCATATTTCGGAGCTGCTTCAAGTAATGTTCCAAGGGTTAAAGAGGGAGGAACTGTTAATCCATTGCGTGTATCTCTGTGGCGCGCACCAGCTACAGGTACATCAACAGTCAATATTAAATTTCTTACTCCCGCGCTCCATGCCTGATCAACTAAGGCCATTGACGCTTCTCGGTCCTTCCACATATACAGCTGAAACCAATTTCGACCAAGGGGTGCTGCGCTAACTACTTCAGAAATTGTGCTAGTTCCAAGCGTTGAGAGCGTAAAAGGAATTCCAAATTTTTCTGCAGCTCGAGCTCCAGCTATTTCTCCCTCCGCATTCATCATGCGCGTAAATCCTGTCGGAGCAATTCCGAAGGGAAGAGCAAACTTCTCTCCCAGTATTTCTACTGAAGTGTCGAGTTTTGAAACATCTCTTAAAACATTAGGGCGAAATTCAAGATTTGAGTAGAGCGCTCTTGCTCTTGAAAGCGAACTCTCACTTTCGGCGGCGCCATCTGTGTAATCGAAAGGGCCGCGAGGAGTCCGTCGTTTGGCAATCTTGCGCAAGTCTTCAATAGTTACTGCTTTGGATAATCTTCGTTTTTTCCCTGAAATAGCAATTTTTTTAAACTTAAGAGTCTTTGCAAGTGTGATTGGATTTGGGAAAATCCGTTTCAAATTTGGATTAGCCATAATTAGGCTGTGGTACTGATTAGAGAACTGGCACGAAATTCATCACGTAGTTTTAAGCCCAAACCAGGACTCATGCTTAACTTTAACTCACCATTTTCAATCAGGGGCAATCCATCTACTAGATGTGGATACCAGGTGCGGTAGGAAGACCTGACCGTCTCTTGAATTAAGGCATTTTCATCGGCAGTTGATAAGTGGGCGCCGGAAGTCAATCCCACCGGGCCGGTGCAATCATGAGGGGCGATCCTTACGCCGTTTTCTTTTGCCAGCTTTGCCATGGCAAGGCCTTCAGTTAAGCCACCACACCAAGATAGATCTAAAGTGAGCACATCAATAAGGTTTTCGCTAACAAGTCTCTCTACTCGTTTTCTACTCGCAATTGTTTCACCGTGGGCAATTTTTGGCATCGAGTTACCTCGAAGAACTCGTAACTCTTCAAGTAAATCTGGATAGATGGGATCTTCGACCCAGAAAATTTCGAACTCTTTTAACGCCGACATTATTTCTTTTGCTGCGCTAGGCGACCAAAGTGCGTGGAGCTCAACCATTATCTCCATTTTCTTGCCCACGGCGTCTCTAATCTTTTTAATCGGCTCTAATCCCAACTTCAAATCAGAAGATGAAATCTCCTTTCCCCAATTTTTTTCAGCGAGCAAATCAAATGGCCAAATCTTCATGGCTGTGATGCCCTCAGACAAGAGCTCGGTTGCCAACTGCCCAGCATCATTCATAAACGCTGCAAGATCTTCGTATTTACTTGCACCTTGATCTAATCCCCAAGACTTTGAACCCTGGTTTGATTTGCGCATATATTGCACCCCAGCGCAGGTGTTGTAGATTCGAAGATTACGGGGAGAATTCCCGCCAATTAATTCAAAAATTGGCTTGTTATTAAATTGCCCAGCAATATCCCAAAGCGCTATATCAATGGCAGATCTAGCTCTGGTCTCAACTCCTGAGCCGTTATAGCCAACATATGTAGTAAGAGTCTTGGCTATTTCGTCTCGATTTAGCGGATCCTTTCCCAAAATTGCAGGACCTGCGAAGTCACTAATGAAATGTGCCACTGTTGAGCCAAAATAATACGTTTCACCCAAGCCTACGATGCCTTCATCAGTCATGATTTCAACATATGCCAAATTGGGAAATTCAGGATGAGAAAACGGTTTGACTGCAATAATTTTCACGATTGCCCCAAGTCCACTGAATAGTCTTTGAGTGCAGAGCTAAGTATCTCCTCAATGCTTAAAGAGGATTGCAGTACATCTTTCACGATTCGCTCAGCAATTTCACGAAGTTCGCGATCTAAGTCATTTTTGTAGGAGTCTTCAGCCAAATGAATATGTTTTGACATAGCTTTTCTGGCGGCTAAACCATCACGATTCTTAACGGCTTTAAGGATTGTGTAGTGAAGGGGAGCACCTTCTTTATAGATTTCTGGGTCAGATAAACTTCTTAACATGGTGTCAAAAGCCAATGTAGTGATTGAGCCAAACATAATTTGTAGAACTGGATTGTGTGTGCTCTTAGCTAGTAGAGAGTGAAATGCAATGTCGGCTTGGGCCATCGGGATAAGTCCATTGGCATCATCTAAAGCCTTCAGCGCAAATTCCATCTGCGCAATATCTTCTGTTGTTGCTCTCTCCGCGGCAAGCGCGGCACATTGCTCTTCTAAATTTCCTCTAGCTTCAATTAGATCTCGGGCGGTGGCTGTGGATTGCCTTATAGTGGTGTGTACGTTACGTGCCGCATTTAACATGCTGGGCTTTCTTACATAAATACCCTTACCTGGAAAAGTCTCAATAAGCCCTTGTCGTTGTAATCCAGCTAAAACTTCCCGCAAGAATAACCTTGAAACGCCATATTCTTCTGCCAAGATTCTAGTTGAGGGCATCAATCCATCTAAAGCTTCTTCGCCAAAAATAAACCGTTCCGTTAAGCTCTGGGCAAGAGCATCTTGAGTTATTCCAATTCTCTTCTGTAATGCTTTCACCTTTTGTCTACCTCCTCAGGATCTAGAGGATAAAGACTGGCTCCGCCATCAATTAGTAAATTAGACCCTGTCATATATTGGGACTGAGATGCGAGTAAAAAAGCTATTCCTTCTGCAACTTCCTCTGGCTGTTGCAGTCGTCCCAAGGGAATTGCCCTTGAAGCACGAGCTTTATAATCTGGCTCTTCGCGCCACTGTTTTGCAGCCATACCAACATCAACAATTCCCGGTGAAATCAAGTTAGCTCTGATGCCATTTCTCGCATACTCTCTAGCTATTCCACGGCAAAGCGCAACAAGGCCGGCCTTCGAAGCAGCGTATGGAGTAATGCCTGGCCATGGAACGTGATCAACCCAAGAACTTACAAAAACAATATTTCCCTCTATGTTCTTCTTTAGCCATAACGAAATAATGGATTTAGATAAATTAATTTGTGAAGTTAGATTTAGATTTATAACTCTTTCAACATCACTTGAGCTCTGACGCGCTAATTCTCCACTTACAACAATTCCTGCAAGGGCTACTAATGAATCAGGGACATCTTTAGACACCAAATCCATAAGCTCTTCAATATTCCCGGCCTGCGCAAGATCTAGCTGGTGGTAGTTAAATTTAGGGTGCTCAAGCAAATCCGTAACTGAATCTGGGTTGGCAATGTCGACCCCAATGACCTGGGCGCCCAGCTTTAATAACAAATTGGTAACAGGTTTTCCGATGCCACCAGAAACTCCAGTAAGGAGTATGACTTTTCCCTCTAGTGGTTGCATCACTCTCAACTCTCTCCTAAGAAAATTCTCCCTTGTAAATCATTGACAAGGGCTTACCTGCGGAGCAGACTCTCTCACCACCAACACCTATCTGACAAGTCAGATAGGTAAAAAAATAAGGAGAAAAGCATGAAGAAATCCCGTCGAGCCATAGCGCTTGCATCATCTGGCGCTTTGGTTGCTTCAATCATGCTAGGAGTGTCATCAGCGAGTCAAAGCTCGGCAGGAACTTGGTGCTCCGGCGTGAAGATTAGTTATTTTAAAGGAGGAACTGCAGACAGTTTCTCTGACATTCTAGAAAAAGGTGCACGTCAAGCTGCAGCTGACACTGGCGCAGATGTAACCATCATTAGCTCCGGTTGGAACTTTCCTAAGATGGTGCAGCAATTCAAAGAGGAAATAGTCAAGAAGCCAAATGCAATTTCGTTCATGGGTCACCCAGGTGATGCTGCGATCCTTGCTGCTGCAAAAGATGCTAAGAAGGCTGGAATTTTAGTTGACTTTGCAAATGTACCAGCGAAGAGATCAATTAAAGAATTAAATGCAGGTTTCGTTGGCGCAAATCTTGGAAAAATGGGTCAGTCTCTTGCTAACAGAGCTGTCGCAGACTTTGGTATCAAGAGAGGCGATAAGGCAATTGTCGTCGGAACTTTTGGAGTTAAGGGTCGCTCTGATCGCGAAGATGGCGTTGTTAAGGCGCTAAGAGCCAAAGGTGTTCAGGTAACTGAACTAAACCTACAATCAATCGGCGAGAACGTAACGGGAAATCCAAACCTTCTCACTCCAACTTTAACTGCAGCAATTAAAGCAGCAGGATCTGGCTTGAAACTCATCGTTTCAGAGGGCTCTCTGCTTGGTGCAACTCCAACTTACTTCAAGGCCGCAGGTCTTGAGCCAGGTCAAGTTAAAGTTGCTGGCTTTGATGTCGGAGCAGACGTTCTTGCTGCTTTTGCAAGCGGACACGTTCAGTTAACTGCTGACCAAGAGCCATTCAAGCAGGGATATCTGCCAATCGTTTCGCTCTGCCTACAGAAGGTATATGGCCTAGCTCCATCAAGCGTCGATACATCTGCTGGATTCGTCACGGTTGATAATTACAAAGTAGTGGCAGCACTTCCAAAGGGCTTCCGCTAAAAAAAAGGTCTCAATAGAGACCTACATGTAATACGAGGGATGGCGGCATCAAATCTGATTTGATGCCGCCATGGCCTGTCTTGCTAGATTTTGTATCGGCCTGATTGCTTATGGAGGATTAAATGGATAAGAGTCCCTTAATTGAATTAATTGGCGTGGAGAAAACTTTTGGCCGAGTTCAGGCTTTATCAAATATAAATTTAAAGCTTTATGAGGGAGAGATAGTTTCACTTGTCGGCGATAACGGAGCCGGAAAAACAACCTTAACAAAGATCATCTCAGGAACGGAAAGTGCCGATGACGGCGCAAAGATTATTTTGCGTGGGCAAGAACAAAAGAATTGGAACGCTGCCAAGGCGAGAAAGTTGGGCATCGAGACTGTACATCAGAATAGAGCGCTTTCTGAGCAGCAGAGTATTTACGCAAATGTCTTTATGGGCCGTGAGCTGGTGAATCGTTTTGGATTTGTAAAGAGAAAAGAGCAGATCAAGGAAACTGAAGCTCTTATGCGAAAAATTGGGTATACCTCAAAGGTGTGGACTCCGCACTCACCTGTTTTAAAACTTTCTGGAGGTGAGCGTCAAGGCGTTGCAATTTCGCGTGCAATTCTTTTTGACAGCAGCCTGGTTATGCTGGATGAACCAACGACAGCTATGGCGCTTTCTGAGCAAGCGGAAGTTATGGAGTTTATTCTTAATTTGAAGGCTCAAGGTAGATCGGTGATCTTTATCAGCCATAATCCCTGGGATGCTCATGCTGTCGCTGATAGATTTGTAATTCTTGATCGTGGCCGGTTGGTATTTGATGGACCAAAGGGGAATACGACCGCTGATGAGTTTATAAGTATGCTGCGAGATGTTGCTAAGAAAGGAAGCGTCTGATGGCAATTGATAACGTAACAGTAAAGAAAATAGTCATTCCTGATCGTTTCAAGCCAGTTCTTGGAGCATCTGGTTTTTACTTCATGATGATGGCTGTCTTTGTCTATTTTGCTCCAGATGTCTTTTTGCAGGTTGGAATGTTTACCGCTGTTTTTCTCTCTCTTCCTCTCTTTATCATTATGGGTCTTGCGCTGGTATTTGTCACTGTATCTGGAGAAATCGATCTATCCTTTCCTTCAATCCTGGCGCTGACTGGGTTAATTTTTTCTCTGACACTGAGTGCCACTAATTACAATTTTTGGTTGGCGTTTTTAGCAAGCGTTGCCACGGGAGTTGCATGTGGGCTATTTAATGGATTCCTGGTTACAAAGTTGGGATTTTCTTCTCTCATTACAACGCTAGGCGTTAATTTCATGTTCGCAGGCATTACTCAAGTGCTAAATCAAGGTCAGGTGCGTCAATTTCCAGAATTTGACGATTCTCCAATTCGAGCAGCAGTTGTGGGATCTTGGGGTCCGATACCAGCTCAATTAATCTGGGGATTAGGAATAGCTCTAATACTGGGCATTATTTTCAATCGGCATCGCTTTGGTATTCATGTTCACATTGCAGGCGACAACCCGGAGGCTGGTAGAGCGATGGGTGTAAATATTTCAAGAGTCAAAGTGCTTTGCTTTGTTTTGGTTGGAGTCTGTTGTTCGATTACCTCCACAATCTCAATTCTCATCAACTCTACCTATTACTCAACGATGGGAGAGGGTTATCTACTGCCTGTTTTGGCTGCAGTCTTCGTAGGAGGAACCCCCGTAACAGGCGGCAAGGGAACAATTGCTGGATTAGTAATTGGCGCTACCACTGTTGTGTTTATCAACACCGGAGTTGTAGCAGTGGGGCTCGATGGATACTACACAGGACTGGGTTTTGGATTAGTCATAATTCTGTCCCTTCTCGGACATCGCGCTCTATCTGGCCGATTGTCTCGTTAGGAAATCTCAATGAGACTCAACCATGAAGAGTCCAATCACCTCCTAGAGATCGATGATAGTTCGGGTCTTCCAAATGGATTTCGCCTGACCAAGCATGGAAGAGATTTCTTCATCAAGGTCTCGACAACGTTAATGATTGAAACCGGAGGCGGAGAGCGGCGCAATCCTGTTGGCGGTTTGGAGTACTTTGATACCCAATGGTCTAACTCAATAAAGCGCGTTGGAGAGCCATTCACGTCTCAAGATTTGCAGGGAGTCAGCTGGATTATTCCAATTTTGATTGGCACAGCAAATGCACAAGTAGTTTATTCAATGAATCGTAATGGTCCAGCGCTTTCAACTAAGGTAATTTTCAATGGCAATCAAGACTTGATTGTGCGTAATCTAGTAGCAGACTTTAAATTTGAATTACCTGAAAGCCAATGGCTGAGCAATATTGCTGGAAATGGAATGAGAGGAAATTTGCAATTAAGCGAACTAGCTTCCGCTACAGGAATCTCGCCTATGGGGGGGCTGCGCGGCTCATCAGGTTTAATCCATCTAAGCTCAGCAGACCAGAGTGAAAACCTCGCTCTTTGGGTTGATGGCGATGTTGAAATTCCCGAAGTTGAAGTTCAGGGAGTCTCTAGTAGCCAACTTAATCTTAAGATCAAAACAGAGTTCTGCAGTGACCTAAAGGTTGCCAGCAGCATTCCAATTTCTTTAATGTCTATAGATCTCGACGTCCCTAATTGGGAGAAATTTCCTCCAGTGTTTCAATACTGGCTCGGGGAGAGAGGGGTAACTTCTCCAGCAAGACCACCTGAGTGGATTAAACATTCAATGATATTCGAAGCCCAGTTAGGTTATTCGATTTTTGCCAAAGTCAACAAGTATGGGCCTTACCCAACTGCCACCGATTTAATTTCAGATTTGCCTCGAATAAAGAAGATGGGATTTACCTGTATACAACTTATGCCACGTCAGCCTTACCCAAGCTATAACGTGCACGACTATTGGGATATTGATACTTCCTACGGAGAAAAGTCTGAGATCAAACGATTAGTCGAACAGGCCCATAAAATTGGAATTCGAGTTATTTTGGATGTTCTGCTTCATGGAGTTTTAGATAAGGAGTCAATAACCAGTGCGGCAGATGGCGTTCGAAGTGGCCCATATAAGGATCGAGTTGATGAAACAACATATGACAGTTTTAGTACCGATGTAAAAGATCCTTCTAACTACTACATAGCATGGTCTAGACACATAATTGACTTTGAAGAAGCTTGGCGAGAGGGAAGTCCAGCAGTTTCTCCCCTGATAGCTCAGCATCCCGAGTGGTTCTATCGTGATGGAAATGGAAACGTCACTGGGGTGTACACCAAGGCTTTTGATGCCAGGAGCGCATCCTGGCAAGAATATTTCATGGATGCCATGCTCTTTTTGGTTCGTGAACTTGAGATAGATGGATTTCGATTCGACGCTCCAACTTATAACGACTATCCAAATTGGGCGAACTGGGCGAGGGGGAGAGCCAATGCCTCAGCTCTTGCATGTGTGGGTCTTTTTCAAAAATTACGCCCAAGAGTTAAAGATTTGAATTCTGACGCTCTGATGTATACCGAACCATCGGGGCATCTCTTAAGAAAATCTATGGATTTAAATTACAATTACGACGAGCAATGGCTAGTTACATCCCTTGCCTCGCCCAAGGTCCGCTCACGTCATGGAATTAGAAGTGGCAAGGAAATTGCAGTTTGGATGAGAGATCGCGACTCGCTCTTGCCTCAAGGTTCAATGACGGCCCATCACATCGATTCGCACGACACCTTCTGGTGGCCATCGTGGGGAATCAAGTGGCGCCGTGAACAGTTTGGACTTCAAATGACCCAACTTCTTACCTGCATCTTTGGCTCCCTTCCAGGTCCTTTTATGATGTTTGTTGGGGGAGAAGAGGGAATAGAAAGTCTCCTTCCTAAATTAGCTCTTCTTAAGTCGAGTGACTCCTATAAATTTGGCGAAGTTAAGTGGTGGGATTCAAGTCAAACTCCAGACGAAATTTTCGGCATAAGTTATCGAAATAAGGGCCAGGCTAAAACTATTCTGGTCAATCCCAGTGATAATGAAGTAAGAGTTCCTTTTGAAAAGTGGTTGATTCCGTATGAATCTGAAAACTTAGTGGGTGATTCAATTTTGGAGTCTGAGGCCATAGTCTTGCGTCCTAACTCAGCCGTTCTCATCGACAGCAAAGAGAGCCAATGAAGGCAATTGCAGTGGTAACTGGCGCCGCAGGGGGCATTGGGCTTGCTACTGCGCGAGAATTTCAATCAAGAGGCTATGAGGTTATTGGAGTAGATCAAAGACCAAGTGGTGGAAATTGCAATCATTTCTTTCAAGGCGATATTTGCGACGAGAAGCTTTGGATGAAAGTGCACGATTTTATTGAATCAGAGTATGGAAAGGTAGATACGTTAATAAACATTGCAGGACGAAACTATCTATCGATGATTGAAAGCGCTGATTTAGATCAGTGGCGAAACATGTTTGAGGTAAATGTTTTGGGTATGGTGGTTTCGATTAAGCACCTAAAGAATCTTCTTGAAAAGAGTGATAAGCCAAGCATCGTAAATATGAGCTCAATCTCGGGTTATATTGGCTCTGTGGGGTATGCCGCATATTGCACAACTAAAGGCGCTGTCGACTCTCTTACTAAATCGTTAGCTTTAGAGCTGGCACCTAAGATTAGAATCAATGCAATTGCACCTGGATGGATTGAAACTCCATTCACTGTTGAAGGGCTTGAAAAATCCGAGGATCCAGTGAAGTATCGCAAAGATGTTGAATCCATGCATGCTTTAATGAGGGTGGGTACAGCAGAGGAAGTTGCTAAGAGTATTTTTTGGATGTCGTCCCCAGAGTCATCTTTCATGACAGGTTCAGTAGTCATCGTCGATGGCGGCTACATGATAAAGAATTGATACATCCATGGATGCGTTAGGAAAAAATCGCGTAATCCCAGTTCTTGTCATTGAAGATGCAGCTTGGGCGAAGGATTTGGCAAATTGTTTGATGGACTCTGGAATCAATATTGTTGAAGTAACTCTCCGCACCCCTGCTAGTTGGCAAGCGATAGAGATGATGAAGCAGGTTAAGGGGCTCTGCGTCGGAATGGGCTCGGTATCAAGAGACTCAGATCTAGATCGTGGTAGCAATCTAGGCATTGAGTTTGCAGTTTCAGCAGGCTTTAGAAGTGATCTGGTGGCAAAGGCAAGAGAATTAAGAATTCCTTATCTGCCAGGAGTAGCAACTGCATCCGAAGTTCTTGCAGGTCTTGGAGAGTCGCTGGATGTGCTCAAGTGGTTTCCTGCTGAGACGTTAGGAGGGGTTACAGCGCTTAAAGCCATTTCTGCGCCATTTCCAACTACTCGCTTTATTCCAACTGGAGGAATAAACCAGGAGAATGCTGCTCAATATCTTGCAGAGAAATGTGTTCTTGCTGTCGGTGGAAGTTGGATGTTTCCAAAATCTGCCATGGCAGAGAAGAATTTAACCGAAATTGCACGCCTTGCAGTACTAGCCTCAAAGCTGAATTAGGAGCCATGATGAAGATTAAAAGTGATGCGGCATTTGATTTACTCTCATTAGGCGAGGTGATGCTTCGCCTCGATCCCGGAAGTGGTCGAGTTCGAAATGCGCGTCGATTCGATTTGTGGGAGGGCGGCGGAGAATACAACGTTGCTCGAGGTTTGCGTAAATGCTTTGGTATGAAAACAGCAATTCTCACAGCACTCGCTGATAACGAAGTGGGTCGACTAATTGAAGATTTGATTCTGCAAGGTGGGGTAAATACAGAAAATATTATTTGGAGAGACTTCGATGGCGTTGGCCGAGAAGTGAGAAATGGTCTCAACTTCACTGAGCGGGGCTTTGGCGTTAGGGGAGCGGTTGGCGTCTCAGATCGAGGCAACACTGCAGTGTCTCAGTTAACTACAAGTGATTTTAACTTCAATAAAATTTTTGCTAGCCAAGGAACTAGATGGCTTCATACTGGAGGTATTTTTGCTGCACTCTCGCCCACTACTGCCGATGTAGCTTTAGAGGCAGCATCAATTGCTCGAAGCAATAAGACAATAGTTTCCTATGATCTTAACTATCGACCAAGTCTTTGGAAGTCCATTGGTGGCAAAGCCAGAGCGCAGCAGGTCAATCAACGTTTAGCAAGTAACATCGATGTCTTAATCGGCAATGAAGAAGATTTTGAAGTTGCCTTAGGGATTGAGATAGCGGGCTCAAGTGGTAAATACGATAAATTAGATACAAATGCTTATCGCAAGATGATTGAGACGACGAGCCAAAAATATCCAAACCTTGAAGTAATCGCTGTCACTCTAAGAAGTGTCAAGAGTGCAACGATTAATGACTGGACCGGAGTCGCCTGGTCAAAGAGTGAAGGCTTTGTTCAGGGCAAGTTATATGAAAATTTGGAAATATTTGATCGCGTTGGTGGCGGCGATAGCTTTGCCTCAGGCCTAATTTATGGATTGCTAACTGGACTAAAGCTTGAAGTCGCAATCGAATATGGCTTGGCCCATGGGGCACTTGCAATGACAACTCCCGGAGATACCAGCATGGCTTCTCTGGCTGAAGTAAAGAAGTTAGCTGAAGGTGGAAGTGCGCGAGTTATTAGATGAGTGTTGAGTTAGCACTTCGTTTTGACGCTGAAGTGGGCGAAGGTCCTATTTGGGATGGCCACAGACGTGAATTGATATTTGTTGATGTCACGCAAGGCTCAATTCATCGGTTCAACCCCTCAAACAGCCAGGTTGAATCAATAAATATCGGAATTCATATTGGAGCAGTTGGACTCTTGGATCAGAGTAGGTATATCGCTGCTGTAAGAGATGGCTTTGCCACAGTAGACCTAGCTGATGGAAAAATAAATTATCTTGCAAGAGTTTTGGAAAGTGATGAGATTCGCTTTAATGATGGAAAGTGTGATCCATTCGGGAACTTTGTCGCTGGTACGATGCGATATCAGCCAGCTAAGGCAAGCGCTGCGTTGTATTCAATAGACTCTTCTAAAAGAGTTAAAACCTTAATCTCTGGCATCGGGCTAAGTAACGGGCTCTGCTGGGACTCCTCAGGAAAGAAGTTTTTCTATATTGATACTTTGTCACGTCAGGTAGCTCTCTTTGATTATGATCAAGAATTTGGCGTTGTAGGAAATCGCAGAGTTGTCTATGAATTTGCCGAAGATGCAGGTTCACCCGATGGGATGACAATCGATTTGGAAGGTAATCTCTGGGTAGCTCTCTGGGGTGGAGGGAAAGTTGTTTGCTTAAGCCCAGACGGCAGATTAATTCGTGAGTTAGCTCTTCCTGTGTCGCAGCCAACAAGTTTGGCTTTCGGGGGAGAAAAGTATGAAAGTCTCTTTATTACCTCGGCAAGCTATATGCTTGATGAGAAAAAGCTAGAATGTGAACCATTAGCCGGTTCCATCTTTGTTGCTGATGTTGCAACAAGAGGTAGAGCAGAACCTACATTCGCCTTTAGTCGTTAGCTAGCAAGAGCCGTAGTAGCTTGCTGATAAACCTTAGTGTCTTTTCCAGCGTACCAGGAGATCCACTTTCCAGCGGCAATTAGAAAATTCCATCGGTCAGAATGTGTTGATGAGCGGAATTCTTCTAGGCAAGAGTGGAGATGTTTGACATTATGCATAAGTGTTCCGTCATCTGAACATGCAATCTCTACAAGCAATGCAATTAAGTCATCTGATGGGGCATTGAGATCTCGATAGGCAGCGATGGCTGCTGTTGTCTTACGGACATCATGGGAAAAAATTGCTAGACGCAATTGCTTTATTAACTCAGCAGCGGATAAATCACTTACCGCAGCAATATCTTCGCTATAGGGATAGGCACGAGAAGGGGAAAAGGAGATGAACTCAAATTTCTCATTAAGAATGCTCGGTCCTCTCTCAAGTAAACATCCGCCCATTACTACTGCGAGGGCTTGAGTACGTGGAGACATGTGGCGTAGCGATGCTCGCAGAATATTTAGCGTTGTTCCAATATGAATAGGAGCAACTTCTCGACTTACAGCATCAAAATCATCTTGCGCTACGGGATCCACCTGTAGATACATATCGCACGCTGCCAAAGAAAGAGCTGATATGACTGTATCTGCACTCGCTGCTTCATCTGCCATTGCCTTAGCAACTGCCTCAGGTCTTTCTTCGGGAGACATTGCCAAAAATCTTTCGCGCAACTGAGAAATAGCAGCAGTATCTTTGAGGCCTAATGAGATTTTGCTCTCCAAGTTGTACTTCTCAACAAGATCTACAGCCTTTTGATATGGAGCCAGATTGCGAGGGAAGGTACATGAGTAGCGCAGTGTGCCGCGAAGCATTGATAGACCATCTTCCCAACCAGTCAACTCCATCATATCTAGAGCCAGAGCTGGCGTTATCAAAGTGTGATCATCGGTAACCATGCCTTCTAGTCCGATATCAAGAAGCAAATCAATCAACTCTTCACGCTTCATTTCTTTAGATAAGCCCACCAAACGATGATCTGCCCGCATCCACTCTCCAAGACTGACATCTGCTCGAAGTTGCTTAACTCCATCGTCAACATTTCCTTCAGAAATTCCCCAAACATCGAATAATTCATATGGCGCAAAACATGGATCATGAAGATCTGTCACAACTTGTGCCAACGCTTGGATTAGCATAATTTTTTGAATCTCTTCTGGTTGTCCTAGAGCAGATTGTCTAGCATCCTCGCAACCAATCATTGCGTGAGAGACAAAACCTAGAAGATTGCGTGCTTGATTACTGACATATTTTGCGGCAGTTAGAGCTCCAGCAGCCCATAATTCATCCATAGGAACGCCACGTTCTAAAGCTGCGACGGTGTTTTCAACGATTGTTTCAGGTTTCTCATGGCGCAACCAATTGACTAGCTCAACTCTGGAGCCTGTCATCACCGTATTAGCGCTTGTCATAGAGAGAAAGATACCGACTATCTCCCATGTTGGGGTAGTCAACGCAATTGTCTCAGTGGGTCCTCAAAATTGAGCGGTATACAAGGGAGCAGAGCTTGTCCCATGCTCGGTCCTTGGTATTTTCCAAAGCCCACCTGCTCCTGGGTAACGCTCTAATTGACCTGAAGAAAGGGTCGCAGTCCCGGTTGTGATTATTAGGTTCTCATCCCTATCAAAGGCGCATGATGTGACATTTGGAGAGTCAAAGCGCACCACTTCATCCAAATTTCCTGATTTATCAAAATGGGCTACTCCAGATCCAGCCCAGAGCGCCGCCCAAACTCCGCCATCTTTATCTGCGCACATTCCATCAACAAGGCCAATTCCATCGGGAAGCTTTGCAAAAGGCCTTCGATTTGAAACTACTCCTGAATAAATATCAAAATCAAAGACTTCAATTTCTTTACGTGGACTATCAGCCCAAGCAACTGTCTTTCCGTCGGCGAGAATAGTTATGCCATTTGAGATACTTGCTATAGAGACAATCTCAACGATGCTTCGATCTAACTTTACTTGTATTAGCCGACTGCGGTTAGGCGTTAAGTCCCGATCTAGAATTCCAACCAAGATTTCTCCATTTGGAAGAACTACAGCATCAGAGCAGCGAAGGTTACTCTCCTGATTGTGAAGGTCTATTCGCTCAACTTCATTATTGGTTTGGTCAAGAAAAATGATTGCAGTTTGACTCAGCAAAATACTGCCATCTCTCCAGGGAAGCACCTTTGATAGTTCTTCTCTTTGAGAGTGCCAGAGTTCATTGCTTGCTCCATCCCAAATGTAGGAAAGCCCATTAGGTAGATCAACCCATCGCATCCTTCCATCAGGGAATAAATTCATCCCCTCGCCAAGTGTTGCCTTGCTTGCAAGAACTAACTCTGCTTTCATGATTTAAAAATAGCCAAGTACTGATCCATTACTTCATCCAAAGCCTTATGGCGCTGCTCTCGAGCCTTGAGGTCTGACTTCACCTGGCTCAAGATCAGCTCTCTAGATTCTGCAATCTCAAGTGAATTAATGTGTTTTCCATTTGAAATTATTTGCTTGCCATTGATGAATACTTCTTCAACAATTCCATTCTCCCAGTCTCTCCAAAGAACTTGATCTAAGTCACTGCTTAATCCAGCTGCATTGACCCCTCCTGTTATTAGAGCATGTGTTGCGTCCTGCTCACTTAAGCTGAGTTTTGCTGTTTCCAGAACTGACTCTTTATAGCCGATACTGTCTAAGCCGACACCAAATGAGATTTCAGAATCTAACCACTTTGTGCAATTGGCTTTTCCTGAATTGAGAAATAAGTTTGATCTTGGGCAAGTTACTAAGTGCGTTCCTGTTGCCTTTATTAAATCTAGCTCCTTATTATTTAGCCAAATCGCATGAGCCAAACTTGTACTTTGACCAAGAAGACCAAATCTCTGTAGGCGATCAATTGGAGATTCGCTTATCCAATAACGCTGTTTTTCACTCTCAAGGCAGTGCGTGTGAACTCTCAGGCCCTTTTTTGCTATTGATCCGATCGCTTCCATCATCGCATCACTACACCACTGAGGCGCTACTGGCCCCACTCCAAAATCAAAGTCAGTATTTCTCTTTTGTGCGTTTTCAATTAACTCAAGAAAGTCAACGGGTTTCATTCTTGGACCAGTTTGAACAAAATTGGGAAGGTCAACTGGATTTATGACATTTGCAGGGAAGAACTCATACTGGTCTGCGATTGCAAGAATTACTCGAGCTCTGATTCCAGATCTACGTATGCCATTTAGTGATTTTTCTAGAGTCTCAATATATTGCTGCGAAGGCCCAAAGGTGTGAAATATGAACTGTACTCCAGTAACGCCTACCGAAATCAAATCGCTACATGCTAAAAATGAGTCATGCTCAACATCTACTGCACTCATTGCATTCATTCGCAAGATTGCTTCTTCAAGACAACTTCCACTAACGCCGAAGTCAGCTAGCGGTGTCGAGCGCAGATGTGAATGCGAATCAACAAAGCCTCCACTGGTCTTCAATAGTTGCTCCTAGAGGGATAGTCGAAGTAAACGTGCAAGGTTGTTGCCTTCTACTAATTCACGATCTTTCGCAGATGGAATGGCACGAGCGATCTTCGCCCTTTCAAGATCGAAATCACTACCAGGCCAATCCGTACCCATCACTAATTGATCGGGTCCCAAAGAGCGATAGGCCAGCTTTACATCCAGGAGCTGAGAGCCAGACGTTTCTAGATAAATATTTGGATTACGTTTTGCCACCAATATTGCCTCATTTAGATTCCAGACTGTCCCCATATGGGCAATTAGCACTGGGGTATTGGGAAATCCTCTTGAAATTTCCTCAATAGAGAGCGGTGCGCAGAAGGGGTCATCTAGAGCATTTACTAGGACAACCAAATTATTTCTATTTGCGGCATCGAATATGGGATCAAGTAGACCATGATCAGCGAAATGATAACCATGCATAGTGGGATGTAGTTTCAATCCCTTTAGTTTTAAATTCTTTGCTAAGTTATCAATTTGTTCAACCGCATCTGGAAAGCGGGGGTTTACCTGACCGAAACCAATTATTCGCTCAGGATAGCGCTGCATCGTCTGGGCGATAAATTTATTATCCATCATCTGTCCAAGTGAACAGCCAACTGCCATGTCAACGCCAGCTAAATCCATAGATCTCAACATGTCTTCTGGAGTGTAAGACTCTGCCGTTAAGTAATCTGATGTTCCAGCTGCTTGCCAAACATTGTTGTAGGCATCGATAATCATTTTCTAGTTGCTCCTATTCGTGTTTCCCCAATTTGTAGCAAGATCCCAAATCACTTTTGAGACTCTATCTAGATCAGCAATTGATACAAACTCATCTGCGGTATGTGCCTGATCCGTTGAACCGGGACCAAATACCGTGCAAGACAAGCTATTGGTCAGGGCTGCAATCATCGATGCATCTGTATATGCCTCGTGGCCGTCGCTTCCACCAATTTCAATGTCATTTCCTGTCACCTTGCGATAGGAAGACTTTAGGGATTTAACTATTAGAGATTCATCTGAGGCTCTCACTGGTGGACGAGGCGCGCCATGGCCTTTTACTTGCACTTTTGCGCCTGGGAAATCCTTAATCACTTCACTTGCAACTTTTTCAACCAAGGGGATTACCTCTTCTATCTTCATCGGAGGAACGATGCGGATATCAAACTTTGCGTTTGCACTCGGAGGAACAACGTTTGTTGCCACTCCGGCATGGAATTCTCCACAGGTAAATCTTGGCTTTCCAAGAATTGAATCCTCGTGGGGAAGCCGTTGAATTAAGGCCTTTAGCTGATCAACTATCCGAGACATTATGTGAGCAGAATCAATTCCTAAGTGCGCTCTTCCTGCATGGGCCATGCGACCTGTGACTTCAATATCCAACCAGCGCAGCCCCATCTGGGCTATTCGCAATCTGGTGCCGGTTGGTTCCAAAGCGATAACTTGGTCATCTGGATAAATCAGATTATCTCTAACCAACGCTTGAGCTCCTGCCATATCTGGCGCCTCTTCATCAACAGTTGCAACAAAAACAATGTCTCCCGACGGCTTGATGCCGGAACTTAAAAGTGATTCGAAAAGGCCAAGAGCTACCGCTACGCCGCCTTTCATATCGCAGGCGCCACGTCCGTAAATTTTCTCATCAACTATTACCCCATCTAGTGCGGGATGATTCCAGCCAGATCCGATAGGAACGGTATCAAGGTGTCCGAGCAAAACCAGACGCGGAGCAATTCCTTCTCCTGGAATAGTTGCAATTAGGTTTCTGCGATTACCATCAACAATAAAAGATTCAGGCGTTAGGCCAATCTCCTCTAATCGTTGAGAAACCCAATTTGTGCAATTTGCTTCTTGAATTCCTGGGTTCTGACTATCAATGCGAATCAGAGATTGGGTGTCAGCGATTACCTTATTTAAATCAATCATGGCATCTCTTATTTCGCCCAGGCATATGCGCTACGCCTCGGATCAGCGGCAGCATGCAAAACTCGCTCGCCACTTAGATTTTCAAGAGACTTGATGGTTTGTACGGATCCAGCATCAAATTCGTACTCTGGCCAAATCTTCACCTGATGACCTCTTTTCGTTAACTCAGCAATCTCATCCTGACCAATTCGCTCTTCAGCAAATACAAGTCGATCTGCAGATGGATGTGGATGAAATGCACTTGGAGCGTTAAAGGCTGCTATTCGAGGCGCTTCAACAGCTTCTTGCAATTCCATTCCATCATTTAACACGCGCCAGATTACTTGCGCCATAGCCTGAACAATTACATCTCCACCGGGACAGGCCAAAGCCCAAGATTGCTCATCGTTCAATCCGATAAGCGCAACTGGCGTAACTACTGGGCGCCCGCCTGGCACTAACTTATTTGGATGGTTATCAGTTAGTCGACTCTGTACTCCGCGTGGCGAGCAGATAATGCCAAGCTCAGAAATTATCGGTCCGCCATCTAAGGTGTCCGAAGGTGATGTCGAAAAGGTGTTTCCCGCGCTATCCATTGTTACGACAGCGGTAGTGCTGCCAAGAGATGAATCCACCGTAGAACTTGAGACTCTTCCAGCAATTGCATCATCCCTAATTAAATTTGCTAGTGAATCTAGGTGCTTATCACCTAACAATTCTTCTAAAGGTTTTTTCATTAGTGATGGCTCTGCAAGAAAATCTTCACGATCATTAAAGGCCAGAGTTATAGCCTCTGCCAGATTATGCCAAGTAAATTTACTTCTAGAAAGAATTCCTAAGATCGCCAGAGCCGTGGGTCCTTGACTCCACGAAGCAGTCGCAAAGAAACGCCAATCTTTAACCATTAATGAAGGCGCAACTTCAATTTCAGCTTCAAAATTAGCAAGGTCCTTCAATGTCATGAAGCCGCCCCGGCTAACTACTGTTTTGGTAATTGTTTCGGCAACTTCACCTTCGTAAAAAGCACGATGCGCCGCTTTCAGCTTCTCGCTACGACTTCCAACACTCTTGCTCTCTGCTGCAACTAGTCGCTCCAATAAATCTGCCAAGGCTGTCTGGCGTAGCCGCTCTCCAGCGATTAAGGCTCTACCCTCTGGCCTAAAGATTGCAGCACTTGTTGGCCACTTCTGAAAGTTTCTACCGGTTATCTCAAGACTTGTTGCTAGTGATTGATCAATTAGAAATCCATTGCGAGCTAATTCAATCGCTGGTTCCATAACTTGTTTTAAGGACATGGTGCCAAATCTTTCTAAAGCAGAAATCCATGCCGCTGGAGCGCCAGGAACGATTGCTGGTGCTCCTTCTAGTGGCAGCGAGCCGTGATATCGCTCAATCATTTCTTTTAGAGAAACGCTTTGACTCCATCTACCCACTCCAGCTACCGAATATGCAACCTTGCTATTTGCTTGCCGAATCAAAATAGGTGCGATTCCGCCGAAGTTTGCCATATCGACTTGAATGACATTGCTGGCAATTCCTGCTGCAACACCTGCATCAATAGCATTTCCCCCGGCAGAAAAAATCTCAGCAGCAACAGAGCTAACTCTTGGATGGCCAGCTACTACCGACCACTTCTCTCCAGCAAGGGTGGGACGTAATGCTCTTGGTGGTGGGTAAGTTCCGGGAACAAGGCCTCCACCCATTCCACCTTTGGTTTGGGCCTTTTCATTTTTTGAACTCACAAACTCTCCCGACCTTGAATCACTCTCTTAAGATTACTCTTGAGTTCTACCCTTAGCGACTACGCTGAGGTCATGAAAAAGAATATGAGTGGCAAAGTAGATTCTTGGGCTTGGCATCATGTCGGTATTTCTGTGAAAGACATTGATCGAGCATTGGATTATTACCGAGGAAATCTGGGCTTTGAAGTTACATTTGAAGCGCGAAATATGACTGACTTGATAAGTAGCATCACAGGAGTTCAAGGACTGGGCGCCCACTTGGTACAAACAAAGTCACCTTTAAGTGATTTAGTTCTAGAATTCATTGAATTCTTCAATGTTCCAGATGATCTAGATCCACTCTTGCCTATAGCGCCGGGAAGGTCTCATAATGCATTTCTAGTTCCAAATATTGATAAAGCCTTGGATAATCTACTTGCTGATGGTGGAATTATGCTTGGAAAGGTAACAGAATTTGCTGAAGGCAAAGCTGTCTATTGTGCAGATAGCTTTGGAACCGTAATTGAATTAGAGGAGCAATTAGGTGAGCACGGAGATTTCCTTAAAGGATAGATTTGGATATATGGCGTGGATGCGCCAATTCGAATTGACCTGCCTTCAGGGAGTTCCAACTCGCGAAATACATGGCGAACTGCATACCGGTGTTGGGCAAGAAGCAATTAGCGCTGCAATGGTTGGATTTCTAACTAAAGAAGATGCGCTTTGTAGCACGCATCGAAATCACCTCCACGCGATTGCAAAAGGCGTAGATATGCGAGCAATGCTCGCTGAAATATTTGAAAAGTCCACTGGTTTATGTGGTGGATATGGCGGCCATATGCATTTGTTTGACTCGGATTTAAAGTTTTCAGCCACAGGAATTGTTGGCGCAGGAGTTCCAGTGGCTTTAGGTCACGCTTATGGAGCACGACTAAAGCAAAACAATGCAGTTGCGGTGGCAGTAGTAGGCGATGGCGCTGTTAATACTGGAGCATTTCATGAAGCCATGAATATGGCAGGGGCGATGAAACTTCCTTTAATAGTTTTGGTAGAAAATAATGAGTGGGCTATTTCAGTTCCTTTTTCTGCTGCGAGTGCAACTGAGACCATTGCTGAGCGAGCTCCGTCTTGGGCAGCACATGGAGTGCGCGTTGATGGACTTGATGTAGAACAAGTAGTAGATGCTTTTTCAAACGCCGTGCAGCGAGGTCGAGCAGGCCAGGGTCCGAGCATTATCGAGGCCATGTGTTATCGCTTTCGTGGCCACTTTGAAGGCGATGCTGATTTATATCGCTCGACAGAGGAGAAGGAGCGAAGAAGAGCTGCAGATCCAATCGAGAGAGTTAAGGCGACGTTAATTGAACGCTCGCTAACAACTGCAGCAGAGCTCGATGGAATTGAGCTTTCCATCTCTAATTCAATGGCTGAAATGCTTGCCTCTGTGCGAAGTGATCCATCTCCCAATGCCGCAGATGCGCGGCGTTATGTCTTCGTAGATTGATTAATATGAGTCGAAATTTAAATCTCTCACAATGTATATCTGAGTCGCTTCACCTTGAAATGGAACGCGATCCGAAGGTGATCGTGATTGGAGAGGATGTTGGTGCGCAAGGTGGCGTTTTTGGAGCTACTCGTGGCTTGCAGAAGAAATTTGGCAGCCAGAGAGTCGTTGACACTCCAATTTCAGAGAGTGCTATTACTGGAATGGGAGTTGGACTAGCTCTGGAGGGATTTCGCCCGGTACTTGAGATTATGTTTGTGGACTTTATTGGAGTCTGTCTGGATCAGGTATATAACGCAATTGCGAAGAATCACTATATGTCGGGCGGACGAATTCGAATGCCGATAGTGATAAAAACGGCAGGTGGTTGTATCGGATCTGGTGCGCAGCACTCCCAATGTCTTTGGGGTCTATTTGCCCATCTTCCAGGATTAAAGGTTGTAGCTCCGTCAAATCCCTATGATGCTAAAGGATTACTTGCCAGTGCTGTGGAATCAGATGACCCTGTTATTTTTATTGAACATAAAGGATTACTTCTTAAGAGAGCAGAAGATTTCACCTTTGGTGGGGAAGTTCCAGCCGAACGTTATACAGTTCCAATTGGAGAAGCAAAAATTGTCAGAGATGGAAGAGACCTCACACTCATTACTTTGAGCGGAACTGTTGCGCCTGCAGTTGTAGCAGCCGAAGCTGTTGCCAAAAGTGGAATCGATGTAGAAGTCCTTGATCTTCGTAGCGTTGTTCCGCTTGATATGGTTACAGTGATTGAGTCAGTTAGAAAGACTGGTCGAGTTTTGGTAGTTGATGAGGATTATCTAAGTTTTGGACTATCTGGTGAAATAATAGCTAGATTAGTAGAGGCAGGAGTATCGTTAAAGAGCGTAAAAAGACTTGCAGTCCCTGATGTACCAATACCTGGCGCAGTAACTCTTGAGAGAGCAGTAGTTCCTAATGCCGATTCTATTGAAGCAACAATCTTAGAGATGGTGGATAAGCGATGAGCACTTTAGTTATTGGTGCCAGTGGAGCCATAGGAAGAGCATGCATTAAGGCTCTGGGGGATGAGAGAGCTGTTGTGGCAGCTGACTTGCAAAAGCCAGATGTAGGAAATGCGCACTCTGTCTCACTTGATGTCACAAACCAAAGTCAGGTTGATTCAGTATTAAGAGAGTTAGACCGAGAAGAACAAATTACCGGATTAATTTACGCTGCCGGTCTAAATACTACCGGCCTATTAAATACAATTGATTGGAAAGAGTATGAAGCTGTGATGTCAGTTAACCTTCGCGGCGCTTTTCATGTGGGCTCTTCAATAATTTCATTGATACACAAATCTCCACGAAAGTTTGATTCAGTATTTATCTCTTCTACAGCTGGATTAGTTGGTGAGGCAGGAGGAAGTATCTACTGTGCCTCTAAATTTGGCTTAATCGGATTCACGCAATCCTTTGCTGGCGAGTTAGCACCACTAAATGGTCGAGCAAATGTTGTCTGTCCCGGAAATGTTGATAGCCCCATGCTTACAGAACTTGCAGCTCAAATCGGAGCTCGTGAGGGTAAAAGTGGTGAGCAAACTCTTAAACAATGGAGTGATTCATCAGCAATTAAGCGATTGATTACACCAGAGGAAGTGGCAAAGACCTGTATCTGGTTATTATCCGATGATTCAAGCGGAATAAGTGGTCAAACAATTGTTGTAGATGGTCCGCACGCATGATCTTTAAAGGTCCGGGCTCAAGATTTGAACTTCTCTTTGAAGAGCAATCTACATTAACCAACTGCAATGGCCTTCCAGCAGAATTGCGAGAAATATATGGAGGCGATTGGTTAATCCCATCCAAAGAGCAGTATCGCTACTCTAATTTTGTAGTTTCGCATGATGGTAAAGCATCTTTCTCTGTTCCACACCACGAAGGTGGTGGCGATATTTCTGGATTTAATCGCCATGACCAATGGGTGATGGCCTTGACTCGCTCGCGGGCAGATGCAGTTACAGTGGGCGCAAATACTCTCCGAAGCGAGCCAGAGCATAAGTGGACATCGCAATTTATTTTTCCAGATGAGAGTCAAGGTTTTGCTCAGCTAAGGGAGGCGGAGTCTCGCAAGAGATTTCCCCTGCAAGTAGTAGTAACTCGAAGTGGAGAGATAAATAGTGATGCTGCGATTTTTAAAGATAGCGAGTTAGAAGTCATCGTTGCAACGACAATCTCAGGCTCAGAGAGAGTAAAGAAACTAAAGATTGAAAATCTTCAAGTCCTCGAGCTGGGGACTAACGATGTTGACCTTGAATTAATGCATAAAGTTCTCATTGATGATTTTGGAGTGAAGACTATCTTGTGTGAAGGGGGTCCGAAGTTTTATAGCGCCCAAATTCTTGCACGACAGATTCATGAAGAATTCCTGACAATTAGCCCTTTGCTGGTGGGTTCAACCAAAGATATCTATAGACCAGGATTAATTGATGGAGATGCTTTGGAGCCTGGAAATAGCTTCAGGGCAAATATTCAAAGCCTTCGTCGCAAGGAGAATATGCTCTTTCTACGCTCACGATATTAATTCGAAAGAGGTAGCTATCTGGCTACCATTGATGCGTGAGCCGTACCTATGTAATTCAAACTTTGGGCTGCCAGATGAACGTTCATGACTCTGAACGTATTGCAGGCTCACTCGATGCTGCCGGATATGTCCCTGCAGCAGATGGATCTGATCCTGATCTAATCGTCTTTAATACCTGCGCAGTAAGAG
>Ga0315901_10002657_pt1 | contig 24219 bp, 25 predicted proteins | sample LakEriMetagenome_10_FD_203761 | JGI IMG/M metagenome (GOLD analysis project Ga0315901, IMG submission 203761) | Freshwater fungal communities from buoy surface, Lake Erie, Ohio, United States - Buoy 2 MA116 | ecosystem: Environmental > Aquatic > Freshwater > Lake | place: USA: Lake Erie, Ohio... | reverse complement strand
GTTCGGTTCGTCATGGAAAAGCTTGCCGAGGCCGTGGCCACAGAACTCGTCGACCACCGAGACACGGTTCAGGCGGGCGACTTCGCTGATCGCGCCGCCGATATCGCCAAAGCGGTTGCCGGGCTTCACTTGCGCGATACCGGCCATCAGGGCCTCGTAGGTCACTTCCATCAAACGCTCGGCTTTGCGCTTGACGTCTCCAACGCCATACATGCGGCTGTGGTCGCCGTGCCAGCCGTCGAGGATGAGGGTCACGTCGATGTTCGCGATGTCGCCATCCTTCAACGGCTTCTGGCCGGGGATGCCATGGCAGATCACGTGGTTTACCGAAATACAGGAGGCATGCCGGTAGCCCCGATAGCCGATGGTGGCAGACGTGGCGCCATGATCGTGGACGAATTCATAGACGAGGCGGTCGAGATGCGCGGATGTCACCCCGGGCTTTACCTCGGGCACCAGCATGTCGAGGCATTCGGCCACAAGCCGGCCGGCGCGGCGCATGCCCTCGAAGCCCTCAGGGCCATGGATGCGGATTTCGCCGTTGCGGACGGGCAGGAGAAGGTCTGTGTCGGTCATCGCCCCAATATCGCAGCGCAGCACACGAAATTCTACCCCCCAAATGGCTCTTTCTCCCGCCGGGGCGGCGTGGCAGAGGGGAGTGCATGACAAGCCAACCTACAGCCGCCGTCCTCCTGATCGGGGACGAGCTCCTCTCCGGACGCACGCGGGACATCAATCTGCAGCAGGTCGCCCAGTATCTGGAGCCGCTGGGCATCCCGGTCATGGAATGCCGGACGGTGCCGGATATCCAGGGCGAGATTGTCGCCGCAGTGAACGCCCTGCGGGCGAAATACACCTACGTCTTCACTACGGGCGGCATCGGCCCGACACATGACGACATCACGGCGGATGCCATTGCGGCGGCCTTCGGGGTCGGCATCTCGGAACATCCGGATGCGCTCCGCGACATGGCCGCCCGTTACGCTGCCATGAACACCGAGTTCACCGCGCCGCGCCGCCGGATGGCGCGCGTTCCGCACGGTGCTAGCCTTGTGGCCAACCCGGTTTCCGGTGCGCCGGGCTTCCAGATGGAGAATGTGTTCACGCTGGCCGGCGTGCCGCAGATCGCGCGGGCGATGCTGGAAGATATCGGGGCGAGGCTGAAGACGGGCGCGGTGGTCCACAAGGTGACGGTGAAGGGCAAGGGGCTGCGGGAAGGTGACCTCGCCGTGAAGCTTGGCGAGATCGCGGCGGCGGCGACCGGCGTGTCGGTCGGCTCCTATCCCTGGTACCGGGCAACCGATGATCATGGTGTGGCGCTGGTTGCGCGGTCCGCGAATGCCGCGGCGCTGGCAGCGGTGCGCGCCCAGCTCGAAGCGCTTGCCGTATCCCTCGGCGTCAAACCGGAAATCGAAGCATGAGCCTGATCACCCGCACACCGGTTCTCTGGACGCTCTTTGTGCTGACGGTTGGCATCACACTTGCGTTTGGCGCGCTGGCGCCGATGGTGGGCGGCCAATTCCTCGACATGGTCTCCGTTCCCGCCGACACCCGCGCCGTGTTCGATGCGATGACGCCCAGCGAGCGCAGTGCGCACTTCTGGATCACGGTGCTGATGGATACGGCCTATCCGATCTGCTTCGGCCTGTTCTTCGCCGGCATGGCCTGGCGCTTCTTCGGCAAGCTCGGTCCCTTCGCGGCGATCCCGGGATTTGCGGTGTTGATCGTGGACCTGACGGAGAACACGCTGCAGGCGATCACGCTCTCCGGCGCGGCCTATGTGCTGGAGCCCAAGGCCTGGGTCTCGCCGCTGAAGATGAACCTCTTCTATCTTGCCGGCCTGATCGCGCTCGTGGCGGCGGGTATCGCGGTCTACCGGCTGCTCACGAAGAAGAAGGCCTGAGGCCTCCGTTACGTCAGGCTTGGCGCCGGGCGCCTCGCGGCAGTATCAAGGCGGCGAAGAAATGCTCAAGGGAGTTGCCGCCATGTCCGAACAGATCGTCCTCGTCGAGCGCCACGGCGCCGTTGCCCTCGTCACGCTGAACCGGCCGGATGCGCTGAACGCGCTGAACCGGGCTCTGCGCGCCGAGATCGTGCGTGTGTTCACCGAACTGAAGGACGACACCAGCATCCGCGCCGTAGTGCTCACCGGCGCAGGCCGCGCCTTCACAGCAGGCATCGACCTGAAGGAGGCCGGCCAGACCGGCTTTGCCCTCGGCGCCGACGAAGACTCCAAGGCCATCAACATGGCCGCCGCACTAGAGGCCTATCCCTGGCCGATCATCGGCGCCATCAACGGTTTTGCGATCACCGGCGGCTTTGAACTCGCCCTGATGTGCGATGTGCTGCTCGCCTCAGAAAATGCGAAGTTCGCCGACACGCATGCCCGCGTCGGCATCGTGCCGGGTTGGGGGCTTTCGCAGAAGCTGTCACGTTTGATCGGCATCAGCCGCGCCAAGGAGCTCTCCTTCACCGGTAACTTCATCGACGCGCACACTTCCGAGAAGTGGGGCCTCGTCAACCGCGTTTACCCGGCGGCTGATCTTGTACCTGCGGCTCTGCAACTCGCCGCCGAGATGACGGGCACCCAGCCGGTTCTGCTGAAGAAGTACAAGGCGCTGATCGATGACGGCTTCGCCATCGAGTTCGGCAAGGCCATGAAGGAAGAAGTGAAACGCTCGATCGAGCATTCGGCGTCGGTGTCCGCCGAGAGTGTGGAAGAGGCGCGCAAGCAGGTGACGGCCCGGGGCAGGGATCAGCAGGGGTAGGCCTCAATCCGCGAAGGCGAAGGCGTCCATTCTCAGCACACTGAATGTCAGGGACTGGTGGAGGCTTTTGGCCTGTAGCCCGCCCGCGCCGAGCGCGACAAACAGCGGAAGGAAGTGTTCCTCCGTGGGATGATTACGCGCTGCGTGGGGGGCGCGTGAGCGATAATTGATCAGGTCCTCGATCCGCCCTTCCGCCAGCGCCGCTGCGACCCAGTCTGCGAACGCCGTCACCCAGTCCGGTGCCTCGTTCGGGCCGCGCCAGGCGACACTGCGCAGGTCATGTGTGAAGCTGCCGCTGCCGAGGATCAGTACGCCTTCCTCTGCCAGTGGCCGGAGTGCCTCGCCGAGTTTGTAATGGTGCGCGGGGCCCAGATGCGTCTGCACCGAGAGCTGCAGCACGGGGATGTCATTCGCCGGATACATCAGTTTCAGCGGCACCCAGGCGCCATGGTCGAGGCCGCGGGCCGTGTCGATCCCGGCGGGCAGGCCAGCGGCCATGATCAGTTGTGCAATCCGCTCCGCCAGCGCCGCATCGCCCGGCGCCGGATAGCGCTGGTCGAACAGGATCTGCGGGAAGCCGCCAAAGTCATGGATCGTCTCGTTCACCGCGACGGCGTTCACGGCCGGGATGTTGGTTTCCCAGTGCGCCGAGACCACGAGGATCGCCTTCGGGCGGGGCAGGGATTGGCCGAGTTCGATCAGGAAATTACGGGCCGGTACGTCGTCGAACAGGAGGGTCGGCGAGCCGTGCGAAACGAAAATGGGCGCCAACATCGGGCAATACTCCTGCAGTCTCGAGCTGCGGCCAAACCTAGCGCCGCGCCGCTGGCCATGTCAGCCCCTCCGGCGCGTAACACCTATGCCGCAACGGCATGGCGGTCTCGAGTGTTGCGCGAAGGCGCCTCGCGGGCCTATCACCGTGCCAGCAAAAACGAGGGAGACCACCATGCGCGATGTCGTGATCTGTGAGCCTGTACGGACAGCCGTTGGCGGCTTCGGCGGCACTTACAAGGATGTCCACGCCCATGTCCTCGGCGCCACGGTGGTCGAGGGCCTGCTGGCGCGCACCGGACTGGCGAAGGACAAGGTCGACGATGTGATCTTCGCGCAGTGCTATCCGTCGATGGATGCGCCGGCGCTTGGCCGCGTAGTGGCCCTCGATGCCGGCCTCGCGATCGAGACAGGCGGCATGCAGATCGACCGGCGCTGCGGCTCGGGTCTGCAGGCGATCATCAACGCCACCATGCAGGTTGCCACCGGCGCGATGGACTGCGTCATCGCCGGCGGCGCCGAGTCGATGAGCAATGCGCCCTTCTATTCGACCAACTGGCGCTGGGGTCTCGGCCAGGGCAACATGACCGTCAATGACGGCCTGATCACCGGGCGCCTGACCGCAGGCGGCAAGAACTATCCGGTGCCAGGCGGCATGCTGGAGACGGCTGAGAACCTCCGCCGCGATTACCAGATCACCCGCGCCGCGCAGGACGAGTTTGCCGCTGCGAGCCATGCCAAGGCGGTTGCGGCGCAGAAGAGCGGCGTGTTCGCCGAGGAGATCATCCCGGTCACCGTGAAGGGCCGCAAGGGCGACACGGTCGTCACGCAGGATGAACATCCGCGTGCGGACTCAACGGTCGAGGTGCTCTCGAAACTGAAGCCGATCCGCGCCAAGCAGGATGCCGAAGCCACCGTCACCGCCGGCAATGCCAGCGGCCAGAATGACGGCGCCTCCGCCTGCCTCGTGATGACGCGCGAGATGGCCGAGGCCAACGGCCTGAAGCCGCTGGCGCGCCTGGTCACCTGGGCAGTCGCGGGTGTCGGCCCGGCGGTCATGGGTATCGGTCCTGTTCCGTCTACGGAGAAAGCGCTGAAGCGCGCCGGCCTTGGCCTGAAGGATATCGACCTGATCGAACTCAACGAGGCCTTCGCGGCGCAGGTGCTCGCCTGCACCAAGGCCATGGGCTTCACCAAGGAAGATTATGATCGCCTCAACGTTCACGGCTCTGGCATCTCGCTCGGCCACCCGGTCGGTGCGACGGGCGGGCGTATACTTGCCACGATGCTGCGTGAGATGGACCGGCGCGGCGCGCGCTATGGCCTCGAGACCATGTGTATCGGCGGCGGGCAGGGGCTTGCCGCCGTGTTCGAGCGCGTCAGCTGAAACCGGGAAGCACTGCCATGAAATCAGTTCTCGCCGCCTGTCTCGTCCTCGCACTCGCCCCTGCTTCGTATGCGGACGATCTGGTCGACCAGGTGCTCGGCGTTCACAACCGTGAGCGCGCTGAAGTCGGCGTTCCGCCGCTTGTCTGGGATCAGGGCCTCGCCAGCGATGCGCAGCGTTGGGCGGACCATCTCGCCTCGACCGGCAAGTTTGAGCATGCAGGCAGCGACGAGAACCCCTCGTCCGGCGAAAACCTTTCAATGGGCACCGAAGGCTTCTACACCCCCGCCGCGCTGGCGCAGCTCTGGGCAGACGAGAAAGCACTCTTCAAGTATGGCGTGTTTCCGGATCTCAGCACCGATGGCAACTGGGCCAATGTGGGACACTATACCCAGATGATCTGGAAGAACACGACCGCTGCAGGCTGCGCGACCGCAAGCGGAAACGGCTCGTTGATCCTCGTCTGCCGCTACAATCCGCCTGGAAACTATTCCGGCCGGACGCCCTGGTAGGTGAGCGCTCCGTAACCCTACAGATAAATAACTTGCTATTTGGCGGGCCGAAGCGCATACGCCCGGTATCGACATTGGCCGGCCACTCAGGCGCAGCTCCCCGAAACGGGCGCAGTTTCAGACAACCCCTCCAAAATTCGATATGCAAGGGCTGGCGCATTGTCAGCCTACAAACTTATGAGACTTACTTCTATGACGAACGGTACTGTGAAATTCTTCAACAGCCAAAAAGGCTTCGGCTTCATTGCGCCTGCAAACGGTGGCAACGACGTGTTCGTTCACGTCACCGCCCTTGAGCGCTCGGGCATCGCGACCCTGAACGAAGGCCAGAAAGTCAATTTTGACACGGCCAAGGATCAGCGCTCCGGCAAAGTCGCCGTGAGCACGATCGAACTGGCTTAAGACCAGGCGAGCTGCCGCAGTCCGTGCCCGCACGGTCGCTAGCGCAGTAAACTTAAGAAGCGCGTTCCGGAAACGGGGCGCGCTTTCTTGTTTTTGGCGGCGGCTCAGAAACTTTTCGAAACGCCAAGGAAGACGTGGTCGTTGGTCTCATCATCCGCGCCGGACGCGCCGTTGCGAAACTGGTTGAGATATCCGGCTTCCCACCCGATGCCTCCGGCGGTCCATCTCAGCGTCGCCCGTGCGCGGTTTTCCTGCAGACCGTCTGCATTGCCCCAGTCTGTCTCTTTGAGCCCGAGGAAGATCTCATTGCTGAGGGCGAGCCGGATGCCGGACTCCCCAAGCGGGTGTTCCAGCGACAGCTGCTGGCGAATACGCCAGCCGGTGCCGCTTTCGCCCTCCCGGAAACGCTGCTCCAGCCGTGTGCGGCCGGCAATCCGGGCGTCGCCGATTTCAGCGAGAGCATAGCTCGCCTGCTGCCAGAGCCGGTGCTCAATCTGATCAGGCCCCTCGCGCAGTGTCTGGCCGTAGCGATAGCCACCGCTGACCTTCAGCCGCTTGTTTATGGCGTAAGCGACGCCGGGCCGCAGGACGAACTGCTCGACCTCACCGTCGGGCTCCAAGCGGATTTCGCCGTTCAGCGTCAACTCGACCGGCAAGCCGCCGGGCGCTTCCTTCTTCAACTCATAGTTCGTCCAGATCTGGTTTTCAGCCATCGCCGGAGGGGCGACGCTGGCGGTCAGGGCGAGAAGGGCGGCAGATAAACGGTACATGCGGGCTGCCATAGATCAGCGATGCTGACACAAAACTGACAAGAAACACCCGCCCGCTACGGGCGATCCCCAGCCCCGTCAATAAAAAATGATACAGAAAACGGGAAGTTTTCCATCGCAGGCCCGGTCACAGGCCGAAATACAGCGCGATGATCACGATGCAGGAGACATTGAGGGCAAAGCCGGCCCGCGCCATGTCGCGAACGGTCAGCTTGCGCGTGGCGAAAACTACAGCATTGGGGCCCGTTGCAATGGGCAGCATGAACCCGCAGGACGCGGCCACGCAGCACGGGATCACGAGGCTGCGGATGTCGGTCCCGGTCGCTTCCGCGAGCGCGCCGAGCACGGGCAGGAAGGTCGTCATGGCCGCCACGTTCGACATCACTTCCGAGAGGAACACCACGATTGTCACCACGATCAGGATCAGCAGCACCGGCGGCAGGCTGGCCAGCCCGGCCAGCGACGTGCCGAGCCATCCTGCCAGCCCGGATTCCTGGATCGCCGCCGCCATCGACAGGCCGCCCCCGAACAGCAGCACGACGTCCCAGGGAACGTTCTTGCCATCCTCCCAATCCAGCAGGCCCCGTCCGCGTCCGGCGGCGATGGTCCCCGTCTCGCCGTGCGGCACCAGGAACATCGCCACCGCGCCGAGCATGGCGATGCCCATGTCGGACAATCCTGCCAGCGCGGGTACACGGATCAACTGCTCGCGCAGGATCCATGCCGCGGCAATGAACCCGAATACGATCGCGACGCGAACTTCGGCCCGCGACATCCGTCGCAGCGCGCCATGCTGAACGCGGATTGATTCGCCCGCGGCCCTGGCCTGATCCGGAGATGACTTCAGGTTCCAGGTCAGGATCAGCCAGGCGACCGGCAACATCAGCGCGATCATCGGCAACCCGGTCGCCATCCAATCCTGGAAGCCGATCTCGATGCCCGCATTCTCCCTGAGCCAGCCGATGGCAATCAAGTTTGTCGGCGTTCCGACCGGCGTGCCGAGGCCGCCAATGGAGGCGGCGTAACAGACCCCCAGAAGGAGCGCGATCGCGAGTCTTGGTCCGCCCCCCGCTGCCACGGCCACCGACAGGATGATCGGCGTCATCATCAGCGTCGTCGCCGTGTTCGATATCCACATCGACAGCAGCGCCGTCGTCAGCATCACGCCCGCCGCCAGCAGCCTGAGCCGCGCGCCCGACACGCGCAGCACGTTCAGCGCAATGCGGCGGTGCAGGTTCCATTTCTCGATGGCGAGCGCCACGATGAAGCCGCCCAGCAGCAGCATCACCACCGGGTCCGCATACGGCGCCGCGATTTCCTTCAGCGGCATCAGTCCGAGCAGCGGCAACACCGCCAGCGGCAATAACGAGGTGACCGCCATCGGCAACGCTTCCGTTGCCCACCAGACCGCCATCAGCACGAACAGGCCGGCGACCAGCATGGCGCTCTGATCGAGCCCTCCCGGCGCCGGAACCAGCGTCATGGCCAGCGCCAGGACAGGGCCGAGCCAGAGGCCGAGCTTCTGCCCCAAGCCCATGCCTTCAGCCTGCAATCCTTCGCGCGGCGGGGATGTCTCTCCCGTCTCGGTCATGCTCTGATCCTCAATCCCCTAGGTCTTTGGACCGAGGCTTAGCCTGCTTTGCGGGGAGGGGAAACCGGCCCGCCCGCTTGCCATCGGGTCGGGTGCGTCTTAACCGTCATCGCAACGTGCGGGCGTGGCGAAATTGGTAGACGCAAGGGACTTAAAATCCCTCGGCCGAAAGGTCTTGCCGGTTCAAGCCCGGCCGCCCGCACCACTTTCCGGGTCTGCAGGCCTACTCGGCCGACCGCTCACTGCGGGCGGGTCAGCGCCATCGACTGCATTGCTTCTTTTGCCGATCCTGCCTCAAGTATCGGGAAGTCGGTGACCGTGCCGCCGTTACAAAGCACGTGATGCAACAAGCGATAGACCGAGGTCTCGTCCATGACGGCGGGCGTGGGTTCAAACAGCGTCTCCACCGCAACCATGTCCTGATTGTACAAGATCGATGAAACACTGACATAGCTCACCTGCGCGCACCCCATATCGAAGTCTTCAAGCACCCAGTGAACGTTGTGGCCGTTTATCGGCGTGGCCGTCGGCGAGTAATACATCATCGTGCCCTGATACATGTCCTGGGCCTGATCAAACTTCAGGTCGGTAAGGTTCCAGGCGACGCCGCCGGAGTTTGCAGCAATGTAAAGCCAGGTTTTTTCGCTCTGCGCGTGAGACACCGCGCCGGTTGAAAGCAGTGCAGACAAGGCAAGCAGAAGGGAACGCATAAGCTCCTCCAGAAACAGCGCGTAACCAAGACTACGACAAATCGAGGCAAACTCAATCGCGGGCCGCAAGGCCTGGAGGTCAAGTAGCCGGCAGGGGCGTGAACTCCTGATCGTCGCCATCCGGCAGTTTCATCCGGCCCTGTTTCCAGTCTTGCTTCGCGGCTTCCAGCCGGGCCTTCGAGGAAGATACGAAGTTCCAGAAGATGAAGCGCTCGCCGATCGGCTCGCCGCCCAGCACCATGACGGTCGATGGCGCCTGAGCCGTCACGCGCGCATCACCCTTGCCGAGCACGGCCATCTGTCCGGGCTTCAGCGCTTGCCCGGCCACTTCAATGGCGCCCTCGGTCAGATACACCGCGCGCTCGGCATGCTCGCCGGGCACAAAGCGGCTGGCGCCGGCGTCCATGTCCCAATGCATGTAAAACAGAGGCGAGCGCACATTGACGCCCGCGTCCATCCCGTCTGCCTCCCCGGCGATCATCCGTCCACGGAGGCCGGGTTCGGTCCATGTCGGCAAGCTCTCTGCCGGGTGATGCCAGAAGCCGGGATCGATTTCCTCGTCCTCGTTCGGCAGTGCCACCCAGGCCTGGATGCCGTGCATGTGAGCGCCGTGCATGCGGGCATGTTCCAGCCGCTCCGAATGCGTGATCCCCTTTCCGGCCGTCATCCAATTCACCGCGCCAGGTTTGACTTCCTGCTGGAAGCCGAGACTGTCGCGGTGGGTCATCGCGCCCGAATAGAGATAGGTCACAGTCGACAGGCCAATGTGCGGATGCGGGCGCACGTCGAGTTCGCGCGGAATGCCGGGTGCAAAATCCACCGGGCCCATCTGGTCGAAGAAGATGAAAGGTCCGACCATCCGCCGCTTGGCGAAGGGCAACACGCGGCCGACTTCAAATCCGCCGCCCAAGTCACGCGTGCGCTTGTCGATGATGAGGTCGATCATGTCTGTCTCCCGTCTTCAGGTGTCGACGCACACTAACCCGAATGGCGGATCCAGAGAGGCTTTTTATGTGGACGCGGCCCTGATAACACCTATGCACGTCCTGTTTCCCATCTGCTCCGGAGCCCAGCCGCCATGCAAATTTCTGCCCGACTCCTCCGTGCCATTGCCGGCGCTGCCCTCGCTGCGGCTGCCGCGCTGCCCGCACTCGCTGAAACAGTTTATGTACAGGCCGGAAAGGTGCTCGCGGTTCCCGGCGACGCGCCCCTTGGCGCAACCACCATCATCGTCACCGACGGCAAGATCGTATCACTAACGCCCGGCCACACCGCGCCGAAGGACAAGAAGATCCGCGTCATCGACCTGAAAGACAGCTACGTCCTGCCCGGCCTGATCGATTCCCATGTTCACCTGACCTCCGACACCGGCGGCATCGCCTCGCAGCTGGAAGACGTCACCCTCTCGCCCGCCGCGCAGGCCTTCAATGCCTGGGAGAACGGCATGAAGACGCTGAACGCCGGCTTCACCACCGTGCGCAATCTGGGAGACGGCGACGGCGCCGTACTCGCCCTGCGCGACGCTATCAACGACGGACAGGTCACCGGTCCGCGCATCCTCGATGCCGGCGCCTCGATCTCCGCCACCTCGGGCCACATGGATGGCTCGCTGGGCTACCGCGACGAGCTGCGCGAATATTTCGATGCCGCCGGCAATACCTGCAACGGCGCTGAAGATTGCCGCCGCGCGGTCCGCCTGCAGGTCGCGCGAGGCGCTGACGTGATCAAGTTCGCCTCGACCGGCGGCGTCAACAGCCGCATCGGCGCCGGCCTCGGCAAGCAGATGTTTGCCGATGAAGCCGCCGCCATTGTCGAGACGGCAAAACTGTTCGGCAAGAAAGTCTCCGCCCACGCCCACGGCGCGGACGGCATCCGCCTGGCGCTCGAAGCCGGCGTTGACTCAATTGAACACGGCACCATGCTCGACCCTGAAACCATCGACGCCTTTGTCGACTCCGGCGCCTACTATGTTCCGACGCTTTCGACCGTGAACGGATATATCGAACGGATCACCAACAATCCGGACTCCTATGAGCCGGATGTCCGTGCCAAGATCGAATGGCGTATCGGCATCACCGGCAAGAGCCTTGAGATTCTCTACGCCAAAGGCGTGAAGATCGCTTTCGGCACGGATGCAGGTGTCTCCAAGCATGGCCGCAATGCGGACGAGTTCGAGCTGATGGTGAAGTTCGGCATGCCGCCCGCCGAAGCCATCAAGGCCGCCACCATCAACGCCGCCGACTTGCTGGGCCTCTCCGCAGAAGTCGGCACACTGGAGCCGGGCAAGAGCGCCGACCTGATCGCCGTGAAGGGCGACCCGCTCAAGGACGTGAAGGTCCTCAAGAAGGTCGACTTCGTGATGATCCGCGGCGAGGTCGCGAAGGAATAGGGGTCAGACCACCGTCAGCCAGTCCGGTCGCACGTACTTCTCGCCGAGGTCGCGGGCGACCAGTTTGTGCGCGATTGTGCCCTGGTCGACGGTAAGGCCGTTGGCGAGGTGCTTGTTGGCGTTGATCGCCGCGCGTGCGCCTAGATTGGCGATCTGCATGACGAAAGGCAGGGTCGCGTTGTTCAGCGCATAGGTGGACGTGCGCGGCACGGCGCCCGGCATGTTGGCCACGCAGTAGTGAAGTATTCCGTCCACGTCATAAATCGGGTCTTCGTGGGTCGTCGCGCGGCTCGTCTCGAAACAGCCGCCCTGGTCGATGGCGATGTCCACCAGCACAGCGCCGGGCTTCATCGTCTTCAGCTGCTCACGGCTGATCAGCTTCGGCGCCGCCGCACCGGGGATCAGAACAGCGCCGATCACGAGATCTGCCTCCTTGATCGCTTCTGCCAGTGCATGCGCCGTCGAGTACATCGTCTTGAGGCTGCCGCGGAACTGCTCGTCCAGCTCGCTGAGGCGGATATTGTTGCGATCGAACACCGTCACGTCGGCGCGCATGCCGACGGCGATCTCCGCTGCATGCGTTCCGGATACGCCGCCGCCGATGATCACCACTTTTGACGGTGCCACGCCCGGCACGCCGCCCAGCAAGATGCCGCGTCCCCGTGTGGTGCGCATCAGAGCCCCGGCCGCCACTTGCATCGACATCCGCCCTGCCACCTGGCTCATGGGGCGCAGCAGCGGCAGGCCGCCTTCGGAATCGGTCACGGTCTCATAGGCAATCGCCAGGCAGCCGGACGCCATCAGCCCCTTGGCCTGAACCGGATCCGGCGCGAGGTGGAGATAGGTGAAAAGGGTATGGCCGGGTGTGAGGCGCGCGGTTTCTTCCGGCTGCGGTTCCTTGACCTTCACGATCAGCTCGCTACTGCCGAACACGGCGTCGGCGTCCGGGGCGATCTGCGCGCCGACGGCCGTATAGGCCTCGTTGGCAAACCCGGAATTGATGCCGGCGCCCGACTGGACGAGCACCGAATGGCCCGCGCGGACAAGTTCGCCGACGCTCTCGGGTGTCAGGCCGACACGGGATTCCTGTTTCTTGATCTCAGTTGGAACACCAATGCGCATGAAACGTCTCCCCGGGGAAAGTCCATGCGTATAGCGCCCCGGAGGCGCAACTTCCAGCCGGAAGAGATCAACAAAATGAAAGGGCCGCAGGTGGGGAGGGAGGTCCCCGCCTGCGGCCCGGTCGCGTTCAGCTTGCGCTGGCGCGGTTTACATTGCGCGCGAAACCGTCAGCACGATGCGGTCGTCAGCAACGTCGACGTTGTCGACATCCGTGCCCCAGTAGCGCACGTCGAATCCGAAGCCGGCTGCCGAGGTCGTCGCACCGAGCGACCAGTTGGTGTAATCGCCGCCGGCGTCGAACGAGTAGTTGCCGACGCTGCCGTCGATGCCGAAGTTTTCGGTCAGGGCGAAGCCAGCGCTACCATTCACGTAGGTGTTCTTGTTGTCGGGGTCGTAATAGACCTCGCCGCCGACCGAGAGGCCGCCGTCGAACGAATAACCGAGGGCGCCTTTGAGTTCGACGAAGTCGATGTCGTCATCTTCGGTATCGGGATAGGCGTAATAGATGACGCCGATGTCCCAGGTCACGCCATTGGAGAACTCGCTGGCGATACCGCCATACAGGTCGACTTCGAGGTTGGCATCGGAAGCCGTGTCGAAGTCGACGTTGGCTGCCCACACGCCGGCATAGAAGATGCCGTTGGCATAGTCGAAGCCGCCCGAGATGGCCGGGTCGCCGTTGGACTGCGAGATGCCGCGCCAGGTGTAGTCGGTCGACAGGGCGACGTTGCCCGAGAATTCGCCTTCAGCGGCGGCAGTGCCGGTGGCTGCGGTCGCCAGGGCGAGAGCGAGCATGCTGGCACGTGAGAGAGTGTTTTTCATTTGGAGGAAACCTCGTTGCTGTCATCACGCTCCTGATCGAGCGCCACGCCCGACGCTGCCGGGAGTTACAGGAATTACGATCCCAAACCTTGCGTAAACCTTTACGCAAAGGGCCCGTCGCTGGCGAATTAGGCAGGGTGTGGCACACTTGCCTCACCTTTGTGCGATGCCATGAATCCACACTAATGTGGCAGATTCGCAACAGTTTCCGGCCCTAACGCGCGACCATGGGTGCGTAGCCAAGGTGCATCCCGGCATCGACCAGCAGCGTCTCTCCGGTCACGTGCCGGGAGGCATCGGTCAGAAAGAACATGGCCGAGTCGGCAATGTCATCCGGCCCGCTGGCGACGTTGAGCGGAACCGAGGCAGCCACCCCGGCCTCCATCTTGGCATATTGTTCCGGGCTCATCTCGTCCTTGAACCAGCGCGTCCCGATGAAACCGGGGCAGACAGCGTTGACGCGGATTGCCGGGGCGAGGGCCCGGGCGAGGCTGATCGTCATCGTGTTGAGCGCGCCCTTGGTCGCCGCATAGGCAACCGACGATCCGATCCCGGTTACGCCTGCGATCGAGGAGACGTTCAGCACCGCAGAGGCCCGCCCCGTCTGCCGGTGCGCTTCAACGAGCAGGGGCTTCACTTTCTGCATCATCAGGAAGGGCCCGGCGACGTTCACCGCATAGGTGTGCAGGAAGTCCTCGCGCGACAGTGCGTCGAGATCCGAATGGTCGCGCGCGTGCTTGGTGATGCCGGCATTGTTGACGAGAATGTCGAGCCGCCCGCCCTGCGCGGCGGCTTCCGCAAGCTTCGCGCAGCCTTCATCGGTCGAGACATCCGCCACCACCAACCGCGCTTGCGCGCCGGCCGCCTGGCAATCCGCTACGGTCGCTTCGCCGTCCGCCACCGACTTCGTGCAATTGACGATCACGCTCGCGCCGCGCTCGGCAAGGCGAAGTGCAATCGACCGGCCGAGGCCAGTCGCCGATCCCGTCACCAACGCGCGGCGTCCTTCGAGGTCCTTGGGCTGGTTCATGTTTCTCCTCCGGCGCTACGTGTCTGCTTGTTCTTCCCTCGTAACGCGCGGCAACCTGTTGTGTCTATCGGCTTGCTCGCATCGCGAGAGTGACCCCCCGGCTTGTAAGCAACCGGCGGACCCGCGAAAAAGTGTCAACATAGATTGACGGAATCGCAAGCAGTGTCTGGCCTCTTCAGGATCGTGTATGTCAGCACAGCCCAACCCGGGCTGGGCGACAGCGATATTGAAGAACTGCTCAACGTGTCCCAGTCGAACAACGACGAGCGCTTCATCACCGGCTATCTCGTCCACAACGGCCCGAGTTTCATGCAGCTGATCGAGGGACCGTTCAACGAAATCGACGAAATCTACGGCCGCATCCTGCGCGACAGGCGCCATTCCGGCATCATCCGGATCATGGCGGAATGGACCGACAACCGTGTCTTCCCGAACTGGTCGATGAACTATTTCCGCGTCGACCGGCACGGCTCGGTCGGCTCGATGATCGCCCGCCGCGCGGACTCCATCGACAACCTGATGGAAGCCGGCGTGCCGCGCGACATCCTGCACCTGTTCTCGAAATTCATTCAGCAGACGGAATATCCCGAGCCTCGCTCTGACCGCGCCGCCCCGAACGGCCGCGGCGGCGAAGGCCAGCAGCAGGACCCGCGCTAGGCCGCCTTACTCTTCCGCGTCGACCGCTTGCTGCACCGCCCGGTAAAAGCTCGCCCGTGCTGGCCATTCGCCATCCTTGAGGCCCAGCGCGGTCGTCCAGTTGGCGTTCGAGGCGATCACCAGCTTGCGCTTCGGGTCGATGAAGATGCCCTGGCCAAAGATGCCGTCGGCTTGGAAAGAGCCATCATCCCAGGTCCACCACTGGAAACCATAGCCGAAGCCTTCCTCGCCGATATCGGCCTGCTTCACGGTCGCCACCGCCAGCCAGTCGGGCGGCAGCAGCGCGCCGTCCGCCGTCACGCCGCCATCGAGGATGAACTGGCCGAAGCGCGCGAAGTCCCGCGTGGCCGCCTGGATGCAGCAGCCGGAAATCTCGTGCCCGTCCTGGCCCAGCAGCCAGGTCGCTTCCTGTTCCATGCCGTAAGGCTTCCAGATCTTCTCGGAGAGATACTCGGCCACCGGCTTGCCGGTCGCCTCGCTGACCAGCACGCCGATCAGGTTGGTCTCGCCGGTCGAATAGTTCCACTTCTCGCCGGGTGGGTGCGCGCGCTCCAGGCCGCGCATGTAGGTGACGATGCCGCTCTTGCCGGGCTCCGGCGCTAGCTTGTCGAACAGCGCGACATCCGAGGCCGGGTCTTCATAATCCTCGTTCCAGGCCACGCCGGATGTCATGGTCAGCAGCTGCGCGATCGTCACGTCATCATAGGGCGAACCGGCAAGGTCCGGGATATAATCGGTCACCTTGTCCTCAAGGCTTTTGATATCCCCGTCCTTCATCGCGGCGCCGACCAGCGTCGAGGTCAGGGACTTCGCCACCGAAAAGCTCGTCCAGCGGCCTTCGCCGGTGAATCCGATCCCGTAGCGCTCGAGCCGGATCTTGCCGTCCTGCAGGATCACGAGGGAGGCGGCGTTCTGCGCCTTCATGAAGGCATCGAGGTCAACCTGTTGGCTCAGGTCCAGCGGCTCGCCGTCGGGCAGGGGGTGGACACTTCCGCCCCCCTCGATGGGCCGCGATTCGATGATGAACGGCACCTTGTCGAGCATCCGGAAGGCGGCATCCCGCTGGGCATCGGACCAGAACAATACATCCCGGCCCGCGGGCGGATGCGTGATCAGGGCCCGCCAGTCCGGCCCGATCAGGAACCAGCCAGCCCCCAGCGCCACCACGAGCGCGCCTGCCGCCATGCCCAATCCCCGCAGCCAGTTGCGCGACTTTTCCATGTACCTAGGCCCTCCCGCCCGTATCATTTTCGCCAGCTTTAGCCGGCCCGGCATCGGCGGCAAGGTCCTGTGCCGCCGTTGCCCTATCGGCAAGCATGGACAAGGCGCGGCACGCGGCTTAACTGCGACACAAATCTTCCACAACGAGGGGCTATCCGGCGCATGTTCAGCAAGATTTTGATCGCCAACCGCGGGGAAATCGCCGTCCGGGTCATCAAGACCTGCCGCCGGCTCGGGGTCAAAACGGTGGTCGTCTATTCTGACGCCGACGCAAACTCCATGGCCGTCGAGATGGCTGACGAGAGCGTCTATATCGGCGGCTCGCCGGCCGCCCAGTCCTACCTCGTCCAGGACAAGATCATCGCCGCCGTGCGCCAGACCGGCGCCGAGGCGATCCATCCTGGCTTCGGCTTCCTGTCCGAGAACCCGGTCTTCGCCAAACGCCTTGAAGCCGAGAAGATCGGCTGGATCGGCCCGAACGCCTTCGCCATCGATGCGATGGGCGACAAGATCAGCTCCAAGAAACTCGCCGCCGAAGCCGGCGTCTCGACCGTGCCGGGTCACATGGGCCTGATCGAGGACACTAAGGAAGCCGTGAAGATCTCGCGCGAGATCGGCTATCCCGTGATGATCAAGGCCTCAGCGGGCGGCGGCGGCAAGGGCATCCGCGTCGCCTACAATGACAAGGAAGTCGAAGAAGGCTTCCCCGCCGTGAAGGCCGAGGCGAAAGCCTCCTTTGGCGACGACCGCGTCTTCATCGAGAAGTTCATCCTCGAGCCGCGCCACATCGAGATCCAGGTTCTCGGCGACAAGCACGGCAATTGCATTTACCTCAATGAGCGCGAATGCTCGATCCAGCGCCGCAACCAGAAGGTCATCGAGGAAGCGCCGTCGCCGCTGCTCGATCCGGAAACCCGCAAGAAGATGGGCGAGCAGGCCGTCGCCCTCGCCAAGGCGGTGAACTATGACAGTGCCGGCACGGTGGAGTTCGTCGCCTCCGGCAAGGACAAGGGCTTCTACTTCCTCGAAATGAACACCCGCCTGCAGGTGGAGCACCCGGTCACCGAGATGATCACGGGCGTTGACCTTGTCGAGCAGATGCTGCGCGTCGCCTATGGCGAGAAGCTGAAAATCAAGCAGTCCGACGTCAAGATCAATGGCTGGGCGGTGGAGAGCCGTGTGTATGCGGAAGATCCCTACCGCAATTTCCTGCCATCCATCGGCCGCCTGAAGCGTTTCCATCCGCCTGCGGAAGGAAAGCTGGGCAAAGGCACCGTGCGCCTCGATTCCGGCGTGCGCGAGGGCGACGAAATCTCGATGTTCTACGACCCGATGATCGCCAAGCTGATCACCCACGGGAAGGACCGCGATGCCGCGCTCGATGCGCATGGCGAGGCGCTCGACCGTTTCCACATTGAAGGCATTCAGGACAATATCCCCTTCATCGCTGCCGTGGTTGACGAGAAGCGCTTCCGCTCCGGCAACATCACCACCGCCTACATCAAGGATGAGTTCCCGCAGGGCTTCCAGGGCACGGAGCCTACCGCGACGCAGGAAGCCCAGCTGATCTGCTCGGCGGCCTATGTCCACGCCTTCTTCGAGCGCCGCGCCCGCCAGGTTTCCGGCACGCTGGCTTCGCCGGCCAAGCCGCGCCGCGACTGGGTCGTCATCCTGGGCGACAAGCACCACCCCGTTACAATCGATATCGGCGAGGCAGGTGAGGCCCAGATCTCCGTGGACGGAGGAAAGCCGCATAGCCTCGTCACGTCCTGGAAGCCCGGCGAGCATCTCGTCGATGGCGTGCTGGACGGCAAGCCCTATGCCGTGAAGTTTGCTGACCGCACCGAAGGCTACCTGTTCCGCCATCGCGGTGTTGCGCTGCGCGCGCTCGTCTGCACGCCCTTCGTCGCCGACCTGCATGGCCGCCTGCCGGAGAAGCCGAAAGCCGACACGTCCAAGCTGATCATCTCGCCGATGCCGGGCCTCGTGGTCTCGATGGAGGTCTCGATGGGTCAGGAAGTGCAGGAAGGCGAGGCGGTCTGCATCGTCGAAGCGATGAAGATGCAGAACATCATCCGCGCCGGCGCAACCGGCAAGGTGAAGGCCATCAACGTCAAGGCGGGTGACAGCGTCGCCGCCGACGAAATCATGGTCGAGTTCGCTTAAGCCGTCCGCCCGCCGGGGCCACACTTAACGTTCCGGAAACCGGTTCAACCTGCTATCCTGCGCGAGCAGCGGCGGAGCAGGAGAGCCTGCCTGTCAAATGACTGTGACCTGGCCGGCCTACCTTCAACGCTCGCCTTCAAACGAGGAGCTTTCCATGAGTTTTATCGACGTGCTCTTTAAGCCAAACGGCAGAATAGGATCAGGACAATTCTGGGCAGGCTGGGGCGCACTGGTTGCAGCCAACGTGATTTCGAACTTTATCCCCATCCTGAACATTCTTCTATATTTCGGCCTGATATACGTCGGCGTCTGCGTGTACGGCAAAAGACTTCACGATATGGGCCGCAGCGCATGGCTTGTGGCGATTCCATGGGGAATCGGCCTGGTGCTGGGTATTATAGGACTGTTCCTGTCGGCGCCCGGGATTATGGAACTGTCTCAGGGAGACCCACAAGCACTCGAAGACCCGGTCGTCGCCATGAGCGCCATGGGCCCTTATCTTGCGTTTGTCGGTATCGGAATGTGCTTGTGGCTCGCTCTGACTGTTTGGGTCGGTACCGGCAAAACTGATCCGAACGACAATCAATACGGTCCTGGCCCGAACGGATCGCAAGACGTATTCGTCTAACGGGCGCACAGCAAAGTGCGGAAATGTCAGAGCCGGGCCCGCGCCCGGCTCTTTTTTCTTGCGCCGGTTTATCGTTTATTGATAAGGGGCGGTTATGACCACTGGACTTGATCTCCAAGGAAACGACTATCCGCGTATGGACTACCGCTTCGTGTTCCTCGAGCCTCAGGGCCGCCTGGCGCCCTTGCCCTTCGCGCGCGGCTTCGTGCTGCTCACCGGCGCCATGCTGGTCATCACCACGCTCACGGCGGTTGCCTCGCCTAATCTGGGCATCCTGCAGTATGCGCTGCTGTTCCCCTATATCTGCCTGTTCGGCAAACGGCTCCATGATGCCGGCCTCAGTGCCTGGCTCTGGCTCGCCTTCCTGGCCGGGTTCGGCTTCTTCAGCATGTTCCTCTCGGCCATCCTGCTGCCCGTCCTCTCGCCGCAGGCCTTCGCCGTGCAGAGCGAAGTGCAGGTCATCATGGCCGAACAGGGCTTCGCAGCCGCGCTGGAATCGTTGACCGGGCGGGCCGCCGAGTATGCGCGCCTCTCCGCCGTCACCACGGTCGCCGCCTTCCTCCTCGCCAGCGGCCTGACCGGCTTTGCCGCTTTCCGCATGCGCTCCGATCCAAAACCCAATCGCCATGGCCCACCCACCTCCAAAGGCCCGGCCGAGACATTCAACTGACCCTTCCGCAGAAAGCGACTGACCTGATGGACACGCACCCCGGCGCAATCGATCCCCACCGCCCCTGGATCCGCGACCAGCGCGATGATCCCGGCGCCATGAACTGGGCCGAGACCCTGCTGAACCCCTTCGGCGAGACCTCCAAGCTGCATTTCAGCCGCGCCTGGACCTTCATGTTCATGGGCCGCCTGATGCTCTATCTCGTGCCTTCGGTCACCGCCGGGGTGATCGGCATTGCCGGGGTGAAGACGGAGTTCCTGAATACGCCGGTGGACCTGCTGCTGTTCACCGTGCCGGCCCTGTTGCTGCCCTTCGCGATCTTCACCATCGTCACCGAGTTCACCTCCTTCGTGGCCCACACCCGCCGCCTCGCCAATGCACAGCGCGCCACCTGGCTGGCCGTGATCGTCCTTATACCGATGATCCTCGGCCTTGCCGCCTACGCCGCCGGCACAAGCATGGGCGCCGCCCAGCACCGCGCCATGAACGCGCCGCCGGCCGAGAAGGTTGAGGGCGCCAAGGAAGGTGAAGCCGCCAAGCCCGCCGGTGAGCGCCGGCAGCAGCCTCAGCGCCGCGGTCCTCCGGGCCCGCCGCAAAGCGAGCGTCAGGCCGCGATTGCCACGGGTCTCGGCATGGCGATGCCGATCTGGTGGCTCGCCTCGTCCATCGTCATGGCCTGGACGCTCGTCTGGGTGGCCCGCCTGCCAAACGGCGGCCAGGGCCGCGTCCGCACCGGAAGCGACCTGACCCCGGACGAAGTTGAGGCGGGGGTCTAGAGCCCGGGTTCCGCAACCTTCACCAGCCGGCTCCCGAACACGTCCTCGAATGCATCACGCAGCGCCATGTCGGCCTCCGCCATGGAGACAACCCGGCCCAGCCCCGCAAAGCTCGTCACGCCATAGCGCGCATCGTCGATGCCGCAGGGCGTGATGCCGGTGAAATGCTCAAGGTCCGGCTCCACGTTCAGCGAAATGCCGTGCAGGCTCACCCAGCGCTTCAGGCGCACGCCGATCGCGGCAATCTTGTCCTCGCGCAGCGGCCCGCCGGGTGCGGTCCGGTCGACCCACACGCCGACCCGGCCCTCGCGCACTCCGGCGTCCACATTGAAGGCCGCCAGCGCCCGGATGATCCAGGCCTCGAGGTTTGCCACGAAAGCGCGCACATCGCGCCCGCGCGCGCCCACGTCTAGCATGATGTAGGCCACCCGCTGGCCGGGCCCGTGATAGGTGTACTGGCCGCCGCGCCCGGCATCGAACACCGGGAAGCGGGCAGGGTCGCGCAGGTCTTCCGGCCGGGCCGAGGTGCCGGCCGTGTAGAGCGGCGGATGCTCCAGGAACCAGACCAGTTCGCGCGCCCCGTCCTCGCGGATAGCGCGCGCACGGGCCTCCATCACGGCCAGCGCGGCCGCATAGGAAACAGGAGCGTCAGAGACCGCCCAGTCGATGTCCGGGGAATTTGTCATCGCCGGTCGATATAGGCGTCTTTCAGGGCTTCACAAAGCCGGAACGCCGCCTTATACGGCCCGTCTGCCTCAATAGAGACCAGTCGTGCGGTCATGGCGGAATTGGTAGACGCGCAGCGTTGAGGTCGCTGTGGGGCAACCCGTGGAGGTTCGAGTCCTCTTGACCGCACCATTCAAGCCGGTACGCGCAGCGGATCAATCGATCCGGGGGATCGATTGAAGGCGCAGAATGAAAATATGACTCTTCCTTCCCGGTCCGCGTAGCGAGCCCTTCGACGGGGGGAGCCTCAGGCAATCTCGCGCCGCTGCTGCTGATCCTCGTCGCGCAGGAATTCCAGCATCGCGTCGATCGGCTGCGGCTTCGAGATGAAATAGCCCTGTGCTGCATCCGCGCCGATCACATTGAGCAGCGCCATGGCCTGCTCGGTCTCGACACCCTCGGCCACCACCAACATGCCCATGGCGTGCGCCAGGTCGATGGTCGACTGGATCATCAGCTGGTCCGAATGCCCGTTGGTCATCGACAGGATGAAGGACTTGTCGATCTTCAGTTCATTCGCCGGGATCTGCTTCAGATAGGACAGCGAGGAGAGGTCCGCGCCATAGTCGTCAATCGAAATGCTGATGCCCGGGCTGCGGAACAGGTTGATGATCCTGAGCGCCTTGTCCGGATCGTTGATCACCGCCGTCTCGGTGATCCCGAAGCAGAGCCTCGCGCCGTCCGTAAGCGCGCTGACACGCTGTGCCAGCGCCACAAGCGCCTGCGCCGTACGCTGAAGGTGCAGTTCTGCTTCATCCTCAATGGCCCCTGCGACTATACCGGCAAGGACATGGCCTGCTCCAACAAGGATCACGGCATCACCAACCGCGAGTTCAACGCCCTTGTGGAAAACCTTCAGCTGGCGATGAACACCGAAGGCGTGCCCTTCCGCGCCCAGAACAAGCTGCGCGCCAAACTGGCGCCGATGCAGCGCGATGTAGTTACCCGCTAGTGATTGGCGGGCCCTTGCGGGCAGTTTTTTTCGGTCCGGGGCTAACTTGAGGTTGTCCTTGCCGCCCTGAGACTCCAGATTGGGCGTATCCTGCCAATCTGAAGTCTCGATGGGGCCGAATGGAATCGACCAACCAGCTCATATTCTTTTGCGGGCTTCTGCTCTGCGCGGCGATCTTCGCGAGCTTCGTCTCGCGCCGGATCGGCGCCCCGCTGCTGGTCACCTTCCTTGGCGTCGGCATCCTCTTCGGTGAGGACGGCCCCGGCGGTATCGTCTTCAACGATGCCAACCTTGCCTATGTCGCCTGTTCCTTCGCCCTCGCGGTCATCCTTTATGATGGCGGCATCCACACGCCGATGAAGAACTTCCGGCGCGCGCTGCGCCCATCGGTGATCCTCGCAACCCTCGGCGTACTGATCACCGCCTCGATCGTGGCGCTCGGCATGTGGTGGTTCCTGGGCACCGATCCGCTCTACGCCTTCCTCCTCGGCTCGCTCGTCGCCTCGACCGATGCGGCCGCCGTGTTCCTGCTGCTGCGCCAGCAGGGCATCAAGCTGAAGGACCAGGTCTCCCATACGCTGGAAGTCGAATCCGGCATCAACGACCCGATGGCCATCTTCCTCGCGCTCACCGTCACCGGCCTGATGCTGGCGGCCGGTCAGACTCAGCCGGTCTGGTCCGTGCCGGCCGTGTTCGTGCAGCAGCTCGGCATCGGTGTGCTTTTCGGCTTCGCCGGCGGGCGCCTGCTCACCTTCATCTATGACCGGATCGAACTGGAACTCGGCCTCAACCCGATCTTCGCGCTGGCGGCCGGCCTGCTCATCTTCGGCGCGGCCAACCTTCTGGGCGGCTCCGGTTTCCTCGCGGTGTATCTCGCCGGGCTCATCCTCGGCAACCACGCCTACCGCGCCAAGCAGATCGTCAAGCAGTTCATGGACGGCATGGCCTGGCTAGCCCAGCTCGGCATGCTGCTCATCCTCGGCCTGCTGGTCACGCCGTCGAAGCTGATTGCAGATATTCCGGACGCGCTCATCATTTCGGGCGTGCTGATCTTCATCGCGCGTCCCGTCGCCGTGTTCGCCAGCCTCGCCTTCGAGCCGTTCAGCTGGCGCGAGAAGCTCTTCATCTCCTGGGTCGGCCTGCGCGGCGCGATCCCGATCTACCTGGCCATCATCCCGGTGATGCTCGGCGTGCCCGGCAATTTCTTCAACATCGCCTTCCTCGTCGTGCTCGTCAGCCTCGTGCTGCAAAGCACCACGGTCGGCCTTGTCGCCCGCTGGCTGAAGATCGGCGAAGAGCCGGAGCCAAAGCCCGCCGAGGCCGCTGCGGCACCGGCGTGATGAAGTAGATAGCGCTTCAAAGCGCCTCGCCCCCGCGCGATTCCTAACCCAGCCGCTCCAGCACACCCTTGCGCCCGATCAGCGGCAACACGGCGCCCATGTCGGGACCGTGCTCCAGCCCCGTCAGCGCCTTGCGCAGGGTCATGAACAGTCCCTTGCCCTTGCGGCCTGTGGCGGCCTTGAGCGCGTTCGTCCATTCGCCCCAGCTGGCGCCGGTCAGCTCGCCCGACGGCAGGCTTGCAGAGGCAGCAGCGATGAAGTCCTTGTCCTCATCCGCCACAACGGGTTCGATCTTGCCATAGATGATCTCGGCCCAGGGCTTGGCCGAAGAGACGCGCGCGCAGTTCTCGCGCACGGCCAGCCAGAAGGCTTCATTCTCCGCCCGCGGATCAAGCGCCTTCAGACGCTCGCGCACGGCAGCAAACGGCATGGCGTGCACCAGCGCGGCGTTGAGGTTTTCAAGGTCCGCCTCGTCAAAGCGCGCCGGGGCCCGGCCGATCTTCGAGAAGGAAAACTCCGCCGCGAGTTCCGCGAGGGTCGAGCGCGGCTCGATATTGTCGGAAGTGCCGAGCTTGCCGAGGTGGCTGCAGATCGCCATCGCCTCGATGCCCTGGTCGCGCAGCTGGCCCACCGAGAGGGAGCCGATCCGCTTCGACAGGGCCGAGCCATCGGCGCCGATCAAAAGCGGCATGTGCGCCATCTCCGGCGCCTTGCCACCCAGCGCCATGAAAATCTCGATCTGCGCGCCCGAGTTCGTGACATGGTCCTCGCCGCGCACCACATGCGTGATGCCGGCCTCGATATCATCG
>Ga0315901_10002652_pt1 | contig 24287 bp, 19 predicted proteins | sample LakEriMetagenome_10_FD_203761 | JGI IMG/M metagenome (GOLD analysis project Ga0315901, IMG submission 203761) | Freshwater fungal communities from buoy surface, Lake Erie, Ohio, United States - Buoy 2 MA116 | ecosystem: Environmental > Aquatic > Freshwater > Lake | place: USA: Lake Erie, Ohio... | reverse complement strand
AAACCGGCCTGGTTCATCCAGTGCTTCGGGGAGGCCATCAGTGAGAGGTCGCTGTCTCGCAAGAGACGGTCGATCATCGACGCTGAATGTGGAGAGCGATCGCGGTTCTGTCAGGTACGCCGCAAGGCGGCCAGGCAGAACAAGCCGACAAAAGAGATCAGCCGGTAAGCAGAGGCGTCGCTGTGACGATGCCGACGCGATGCCGGCAGAACTGCCAGGTCTGCAAAGATCATGTGACCCGGGCGGGGCCAGTCGAGGCCCCGCCCGGGTTTTTTTGTTTGTCAGGTATGTTCTTGATCTCGGAGATGCAAGCTCTCTGCAGGCCGTGGTGACCGAAATAAAGGGCGTCCCGCCTACGTGTAGCGTTTTCTGTTGGTATGCCAACGACCGCAACATCTACGTGCAGTCGTAGGCGGCCGGGGAACGTGTCCTGGCCTCGGTCACGTCGTTCCTGGAAGGGCGACTGAAGCTGCGTGTCAACCGCGCAAAGAGGGCGGCGGCCACCGCGAGCGAACGCAAGATCCTCGGCCGCCGCATCCTTCCCAGAGGCAGGCTGACCATTGCCCCCAAGAGCCTGGACAGCGCGAGAGATCGCGTCCGTGAGATCACCCGCCGCAACCGGGGCGCGAGCTTCGGCCCGTGTGTGTCCGAACTCTACTCATTCCTCACCCGCTGGGTGACGTACTGCCGCCATGCGGAAGCACGTCAGCCGCTTGAGGAACTGGGGCACTGGGTTCGCCGCAAAACTCCGCTGCGTGCGGTTGAAGCAACGGAAACGGGCCAAGCCGATCGCCGACTTCCTTTGCGGGCTTGGGGTTCCCGAGCACAGCCCCTGGATGACGGCGCTCAGCGGGAAAGGCTGGTGGCAACTTGCCGGCACTCCCGCCGCCCACCAGGCGATGACCCTGGCATAGTTCAGGGATCAAGGCCTGGTTGACCCGCTGGGGTGGTATCTTGCGTTACAACCCTGATGGAAACCGCCGGATACGGTGAGTACGTCCAGTGGTGTGGGGGGACGGGGCCGCAAGGCCGCCTCCCACGCGACCGTAGCATGCGGGTCAATGGCGGGGGTGGAACCGCTGCCCGCGTGGCTTTCGGCTCTCGTGGTCGACCCGGCTCGATGCCGCACGCTCGGCGAATCATCTCACTGGGCGCGGACTGTCTCGCCGCCTTCGTCCCAGATTCCTTCACCGTCTCGGATGACGATGGGTTCATATTGGTAGCCAAGCTCGACCAGGGCCGCCTTGATCGTCTGAAACTGCGCGAATGAATCCTCGGCCACGATGACGCAGATGACCCAGTTCCTGGGCGGAAACGATTTCAGCATCTCCTCAAGCGCCCCCTGGATGGTAACGCCGTCGGCGATGTGGCCCGCTTCGGGCCGAGCCCGCACCGACAGCTTTCCGTCCGGTCGTGGCAGGATGATGAACTGATCCGGATTCGGGCCGAGGCGATTTCCATCCTTGTCGAACACGTGCCAGGCGTACACCCGTCCATACTTGACGTGCAGGGCGAACTGCTTCTTCTTCTGTTCCGTCAGTTCCGGGAGTGTGGCTGTCTGCACGATCTTGTCGGGGTCCACGGGACGATCGAGCTCGACCGCCAGAGTGGCGAGCTCCGCTGCTTCCTTCTCGGCTTGGGTGCGTCGGGTCGCCTCTTTCTCGGCGCATGGCTCGACATTCTTCAAATCATCCGCGGTTCGCGTCGCTTGCCGTTCGAGCTCCGCCAAGCGTTCTTGGTCTCTGGCGGTGTCGACCGCCGTCGCCGCGTCCTGGGCGAGCAGGGTCGCCGTTTCCCGAGCGGTCCTGGCGATCTCGTCATCGAGGCGAGCCAACTCGGGATCTGCCGGCGGCAGCGAGGCAAGCGCGGCAGTTAGTCGATCCATGTCGGCGGACAACTCCGCGACCCGCGCTTCGATGCGTGCCTGCGCCGTTTTCGACACTGGCTGATGATCGGCCGATGGACGACCGGACATCCTCAGCAGGATGGCGACGAGCATGGTGATGAACAGAATGCTGCCGAACGTGTTCGTGATCGTATCAAGGAGGAGTTCGAGCCCACCTTCGACCGAGACGCGGGAGCGTGTCATGGTGAGATGCCTCTACTACATGGTCTTCGGAGCCGGCCGGGATCCGTCGCGAACGGTCTGGTCCTCGCCGATGAGATCGATCCCGAAGCGTATGCCCGCATCACCCAGTCGCCGTTCGAGCAATCGGCCCAGATGTTTCGGTGCCGACGGCCGGACTAGCAGGAGGCAGTAGTCCCCGTCCGCCGTCAAAGCGCCGATCCAGTCTGTCGCGGCGACGCCGGTATGGACGTCGTGGCCGAGACGCTCGATGCGGTCGCCACCGAGGAGCACCGCCGTCGCTCCATCGGCGCTCAATTCCACGAGCCATGCCCGGCGATCCGAGTCGGCTGGTGGATTGAACACTAGTTCCGTGCCCGATCGGGGGGTGTCGGCGATCTCGCGTCGGCGCTTCTCCTGTCGCTCCTTCTCCTTGCGATTGTCGGTCTCGAGGCGATCGGATTCCGCTTTATCCGCCTCCATTTGTCGTTGCAACGCGGCGAGCCGCTCGGCGTCGGCGGCGCTTGCTGCGGCCCGTGTTTCGGCCGTGGCCAGCAGGTGCGAGACGGCATTCCTCGTGCGCTCCGTTTCCGCGAGTCGCCGCCGGGCAGCGTTGAGGTCGGCCAGCATGCGGGCCAATTCGCCTTCGGCCGCCTCGGGTGTGAGGTGAGGCCGCTGGGCGCGGCGGGCAGCCACAGCGTCTCGCGTCTGCGAGACGAGGGCCTCGAGTCGAGAAACCGTGGCTTCGAGTTGCCGCCGTGTCACATCTGGATTCGACGTGGCCTGCTGTCTGCGGCGAGTCACCAGTTCCACTGTCAGCAGAATCATCACCAGGATCAGGATCGCCGTGACGGACGTCACGATGTCCTGGAACGAGAACAGCGAAAAGGCGGCGGAGGGCTTGCGGCGCCCCATGGTTCACCCCGCCTCGCCCGGAGACTCCATCCGGAGCCGCCCGACGATGTTACGGATGCCGTATTCAATCGCCTCGTCGAGGAACTCCTCCTCCGACTTCTTGATCATCACCATCAGCAGCTGCACGATCAATGCCGCTACCAGCGCCACGAGTGTCGTGTCGAACGCCGTGGCGAGTCCGGCCGTCACCTTTCCAAGGGCACCGGTGATTGCCGACACATCGTCACTCGATCCCAAGACGGCCGTGAAACTGCCGATCGCCTGGGAGAGCCCCAGCACGGTGCCGATGAATCCTAAAACCGGGATGGCCCAGACGAATCCCTGGATCAGCGCATAGCTGGTTTCGACCTGCGACTCATCCTGGGAAGCCTGCGCCCGCAGAATTTCCTCGACATCGCCCACCCGCCCGAGATTCCTCAGGTTCGACAGGGCGACCTCGACGCGATTGAGCACCATGAAATTCCTTGGGTCATCGGCGATTTCATGGACGTGCCTGAGCACTTCGTCGACCGTCGACGGCGAAATAACGAATCCGGGTTCATCCGGCGAAACCTTCACATCAAGAGCCCGCCGCTGCAATCCCAGCTTGAGCCGCTTGAAAATCAGTATCACAAGCGACCAGCAGAACAGCACCACCACGGCGTGCTGTGTCGGTCCACGTTCGAGGAAGATACGGCCGAAAGCGGTTTCCGCCAACGGCGTCGCGGAGAGGGCGGCATACAAAGCGACTGCCAGCAGGATCCCAATCAGTCCGGTCAGCAGGCCATTGACACGAGTGTATCGACCCCCGCGAAAAAACAGGCGCTGCTCGACGTCCTGGTGCGTCCAGTCGAGTGTCCGTGATCGACCCTGTCGTTTTCGCATGTCAGCTCACGATGTGAAAGTACGGCAGGCTGAAGGCCGCGACGCCGACCCCGATCAGGAGGAGGAGGCAGAGCGTGATCAAGCCCAGATGTTCGCCCTGCTCGGCCTGTTCCGCATTGGCCGGAGGCGACCGTCCAGCACTGACTGCGTCGCGTGCGCCGTGACCGAGGATGACGGCGACGAGGGCGAGCCACAGGGGCCCGATGAGCAACACCGCGTAGGCGTGAGGAAACCACTCGGTCATGTCGACTCCGAGCACCGTGACCCGTCGCCATGCCAGCGCCGTGACGGCGAGAAATGCGACGATCAGCCAAATGATCGAAACAAGCCCGCACACGAAGGCGACCGTGGCGAACGACTGCTCGGAGTCCGGCTGACTCGCCCCACACGTCTGGCATGCCAGGGGGTCGCTTCGCAGCGGCCCGCCGCAGGCCATGCACCACGATCGCCGACCGCCGAATACGCCCGCCACTGCTCGCGCTTCCTGCCAATCCCCGTCGGGCACTCTGCGAATCCGATCCGTCTGCTTCAGGCGGCCGACCGCCGCGAGCATCTGGAGCATACCCAGCTCCACGGGGCCGGAACAGGGCAGGAGCGGCGAATCGATTTCCCACGCCTCGGCAGGTGTCGGACGGGCCTCGCCGCCACCCCCGCCTGTCAGTTCGGGAAACTCCCGCAACTCGCGCCACGGACCAGTCTGATCGTTCGCCACCCGATCCACCGCCCCCAGCCATGCTGTGGCATACATGCTGCGCATGAGGTCTGTTCGGAAAGGTCCCTGCACCCAACCGCGCTTGCGCACGTACCAGACGGTTTGCGGGGACGCAGACATCAGGAGTTCCTGAACTTCGCTTGAACCGCGTCGATCGACAGCTGGCCGGTGCGATAGAGTTCCCAGAGATCGAGTAGTTCCTTGAGAACGATCGGCTTCTGGCCGATCTCGGTGATTGCCTTCTGGGCGTCGATCTTGTCGCGTAGTTTCACCGCCTCGCTGAACCTGGTAAACGCGTTGCTCATCGCCTCGATCTTGACGAAGTGCTGGCGAAACTTGGGGGTCGATGCGGCTGCCTGGAGCAGGTTTTTGTAGGCCTGGGTCAGGGTCATGAGGTCTTTCGTCACGTGAGCGAGCGCGTCCGCATGGTCGTCGGTCGGGGCGTGCTCTTGGTATCGCTTCAAGGCAGAGTTGAAGTTGCGATGGGCTATTTGCACGTCGGCTTCGGCCGTGGCGGTAATTCGAATGATCCAGACCTCGCGTGGGTCCTGGGACACCAGCCACCCGATCGCGGTCACGAGACCGAGCGCGCTCGCGCAGATTCCGACCACAAGTCCCGACGTCGCAAACCCACCTGCCCGGCGGGATATGGCGATGCAGCTGAGAATGAGTCCGGTGACGGATGCTACGAGCAGAGGATAGACGAGAGGCACGGCCCAGTAGCCGTCGGGATAGCGGAGCACCCAGATGAGGAGCGGCACGACAGTGAGCACGAGCCCAACGGTTGCGCTGATAAACCCTGCGAGCCCGAGGCCCCAGCCGCTGGGGATGGGCCGCGACCCCACGGTTCCTTCCGTGGACAAGCCGCTTGCTTCGATGACACTGGCGCCTGTCGCGACGCTCGGAGGCAGCACGGGCGGTGGCGGACCCGGCGGCACGTGTGGCGGGACAGGGACCAGTTCCGTGGACTCCCACAACTCGGCAAACGTCGCCGCCTGCGCATAGGATGCTCCGCCATCGGTGGAGATCTGTTGGAACCTGCCGAGATTTCCGCCGCGAATCAACTTGCGCATCTCGGTGAGCGAGAACGGCCCCAGCGTCCGCTCACCTTTTTTCCACAGATATTGTGCGCACATACCGTCAGTCCTTCCCGTGAGACGTGATCGCGACGAACACCGGATCCCCCGCCCGCGCGTTCACGTTGCGGCCCGCCGGGATCTCTCCCTGGCCGTCGCACTCCACGCAGGAAATCATCTCATACTTCCGCAGCACGCCGCCGGTGACGAATACAGTTTGTCCCGCACGGATTGCCGGATCACCGCCGGTGATCGACCAGCCCCCCTCCGCGCGCTTCCGGAGTCGCCCGACGCAGCGATAGCGGACGAGCCCGTGAAACCGTCGCGCGATGTCCTGCTCCCGGGCCTCGAGCGCTCGTTCGGCTTCGCCTGCCTCCCGCGCCGCCCGGCCAACGAATGCCTCGCACTTGGCTCGATTGGCTCGGACCCAGGCGTCACTGTCCTGTTTCTCGGGGTCGAGTACGGCGCCGAACACGCCGTTGTCCACACCCTTGAGCATCAAGACCTGTCCGTCGGGCCCTGGTCCCGCGTTCATGTCGGCATGCGACCGGACGAGCTTGTCCTTCAGAAACGGACTCGCATCACAGGCGCGAATGAGTAGAAACCGAAGCAACATGGTCTGAAGGCACGGGTCAAGGGGAGGTTCTCCCGGTGCCGGCTTCACGGGACCCGAACCCGCGAGTGCTACATCCACGGCGAGGCGATCGACAGCAGTTGCGGATGCACGCTCCTGCTCGATGACCTTCTTGCACATCATCGCGAGCCTCTTCTGCGGCGAGTCGGCGACGACGTGGATGTCGGGGTCGAACCTGAACGTTCTTTTATTCTCCGGCCAGGTCCTCTGTGCATCCGGCAGGCCGGTGACGTAAGTAAAAGGCTTCTTTTGGTCGGGCAGGGGGCGCTCCTTGAGCCGGCAGTAGTACCGCGGATAGGTCGATACTCCCTTCTCCCAGACCATGCCGTCGAGTTGCTCCCCATACACACCCTCGAGAATCGGCAGGCATGCCGCCTTCAAGGCCGCATGTTTCTCGGGCGTGCTCTCGACCGCGCGCTCGAGCGCCGGCTCAAGCCACGCCTTCGTCGTCTTGAAGGTCTCCATGCGAGTGACCTCGGATCCGAATCCCTTCAACTGGTCAAGCAGCTCCTTCGCCTGAGCGGCAGGAATCTCGGCCAGGTCGTCGAGGCTTTCCACGAACCGTCCCCACGCCGTGATGGCCTGCCATTGCGCGTGGTCGCGGGCGACATCGCCGTAGTCTCGCGCGATGGTGCCGGTGCCGAGATCATCTGCGATTCGGCGGATCGCGTCGCCGTATTCGGCGTATTTTCCGTCCATCAGCAGCACGTCGGCTTGCCGCTCCCGGGCTGCGATCCCCGAGAGGGCCTCACGTCGTGACCGGAGGCCGTTGATCGCGATCGCGGCCTTCGAGTCGGGCGCGACGAGCGCCGCCACGGAATCCGACACGAGCCTTCGACCGCCGTAGCCCTCGACTGCGGATGGGCAGGCCGCAGTAGAGGCCAGCCCGCGCAGCCGATCCAGTTCGGTGCCAGCCTCGTCGATCCTCGTCTGCGCCCGTTGGGCGTCATCGATGAGCAGAACCTCCACCGCCTTGAGATCGGCTTCGATGCGATGGACTCGGTCCTCGAAGGCATCGTCGGCGGCCGCGTTGAAGTCCTTCGCCTTAATGCGCAGTGCGGCGGCGGGCGCCTCGAGTTTCGCCCGATCCTCGTCCATGATCGCCAACTGCCGCTCCCGCACGTCCGCAAGGAGTCTCGTGGCCCTCGCGAACGCATCGGGCCACGGTGACAGGGGATCCGGCCGAGGTGCGGAATGGAGGTCCGCGAGGGCCGTGCCCAGTTCCGAAACGACCTCGGCGAAGGCTCGTCGGCGCTTGGCTTGCTTCTCGACGGCAGCTCTCACGCGATCGAGCGACGCCGTCACCGTCGGATCGCGTCGCACCGAATCGGGCCAGTCAGCCTCGTCGGGTTCGTACGCGTCTTCTCCGGCGGAGAGGCTTTTGACGGCCTCATCGCAGGCGGCGACGGCGATGGCGACGCCGGTGCGATGCCGTCGCAGCGCGAACGCACCCCACGCCAGGGTGGAAACGGCGACGAGCACGACGGCGGCGGTCGTGACGACAAGGGCTCGCCGTTGCCATTCCTCGCGCCGCACGTCCTCCGCGATGTCGGCGACCCGGTCTGAGAGATCCTTGATCCTCCGCGGCTCGACGTCGTCCGGCGGCAGACGGGTCGCCGAGTCGTCGATCCGGTCCATCATCCGCCCAAGTTCGTCCGCCCAGGCGATCCTGGCGCGGAGCGTGGCCGGCCGTTCTGCGACCCGGTGTCCCACCTCGGCGGCAAGCGACTCGTGCTCCTGAAACAAGGTCACGTAGCCGACGATCGCTGCCACTCGACCCAGCCGCGGATCATCGGGATCGATCACGCCCCGTTCGGCCAGGGCGCCGTTCCAGGCATCGGCCAGTCGAGCGAGGCTCGCCTTCGCCGCGGCACGATCGCGTGCCAGTTCGCCGTGCGCAGCCTCCAACTGCGGTAGCAGTCGATCGAGCACGGCGTCGGCGCGGCGCTGCCGCACCTCGACCGCGAGCCGCGTCACCCGCTCCACGAGATGGTCGGGTGGCTGGAGCGTGGACCACTGGCTCCGGAGTTCCTGGTCACACTCGCACACCTCGCGTTCAACCACATCGTCGTTTGCCGCCTCGCGTTCACGGTTCAGTCGCTCCCGCACGCGGTCGAGCGTGGCCTTGATCTCCATCAGCCGGTAGGCCTCGTGGTCGCGCAGCATGGTGTGCCACACCATGCTCTGGTCATCCGCGTCCTGCTCCGCTATTTTCCGGAGCAATTCGATCCTCGACCGGAGCGGGGCGCGCTGAAAATTCAGCCGCCGCCATCGTTCCAGCAGGGGGCGTAGCTCGTCGAGGCGGCCCCGGGCCGCCTCGATGTCGGCCATCTTGTCGAGTTGCGGGGTCGCGGGCCGCGCGAGGCCGGCGGCCTGGCCGGCATCCAGCCACGCCGCGTGATTTGCGCGCCCGAACCGATCGAGATCGAGGAGTTTCACGGCTTCGAACAGGTTCGGCTCCTCGAGAGCCAGGCCGACGGCCTCGGCGCAGAGCCCGCGGCGCACGAGAGCGTGACAGTGGGCGATCCGTGCGTCGATGGCGGGCAGCACATCCGTGGCCCACTCGCCGATGATCGCGCGCAATTCCGCCGGCGCGGCGACCGTCTCGCCGCCGACGAGGGCCTCGTAGGCGGCTCGAAGATCTTCCGTCAGTCGCTCGATTTTCGCGAGCGCGGTTTGCGCGATCAGGTCTGTGCTCATGTGATGCCACGTCTCTGCGCTGAACTATCAATCAAATTGATGCTGTGTGGATGCTATAACGATGACTATCGAAGCCTAGGGATCGCGATGGGGATCAAGTACTTATTCAATTTCTCATCCGTGGCGACAATTTGAACACAACGGACTGAACACTCAAACGGCTGAAGCGACTCGCCATGAGCGCGGAGCGACCGCAGTATCTCGTCTGCATCATCTCTAACGATGGCATTCCTGGCGAATCGTCGATCTGCCAACTCCTTTGCTTTATCGCGTATCTGGGTTTCTAGATTTCTTTTTTTGTCGTCATACTGTGTCCGTGAGTCATCATTAGAGGCCATCGTGCCCCCAGGTCTGCCTGCAGGAATCAGCATTTGATCCCTTTCGAACAAAAGTTTTTTATGCTCGAGATCTAGTAAATGCTCGTACGGGTCTTCTTGTTCCCTTAAAACGCGTGTGAGTTGTTCCCTTAAAACGCGTGTGAGATAGTCAAGAACGTTATCCTGATCTTCAGGGTTTTCTCGTAATGCCTTCAAGTTTTTGCAGCTGAGAACTTTAAGAAGGCGAGGATGCGGCGGACTGAGGCTACGATTGAGGTGGATCTGGGTGCTCGTGCCTGTAGATGTGAAAGTTATGGAGATCTGCAAATTCGTTCTTGTTTTTTTGAAGTCAATCGTGGTCTGCGGTTTGCTGTAAATCAATTCGATGGTGCCGGCAGGTGGGTTTGGCAATCGCAATGTGATCGCTTTGCAATCATGCGTCAGCGTTTTGGGTTGATCGAGCGATGGATGTTTTAGATCGATCGCCCAATCAATCGCATGCGTCGGCACATCTTCTAATCGCTGGAGGACGGACGAGGGCAGGTTTTTAATTATCTTGTCGTTCAAATCCAATGGATCCACGAAGAATTCGGCTACGCGGATACGGTCCGCGAAGCCGATTCGCCTTCGGACGGCGCGATCACCTCGTTCGGCGTCCTTGGTAGAGATGAGCAGCAATGAATTCTGTAGCCGGCGGAACAGGTCGTGGACAGGTTCGATGTTCGGCGCAAGTTGAAGGCTGAGAGTGCCGCTCCGGGCGACGATTGTTCCGAGTTGAGTCTCGGAGCCGCGTTCCCCGGTTGGATCGAGGGGGGGGAATCCACTGATGTTCCACGTCTTCTCGGAGCCGGCAGCCGAGGGTGCTGCGGCGACCAGCAGGCGATCCGGACCGTTATACGGACTCGCAAGCTCCAGCCCAGGCTCGAGTAAGCCGTCGAGGTCGAACGATGAGCAGAGCGTGATGGGCTGTGGCGGAGGCGGGCTCGGGTCGAAAGAGGACGTGAGCGGGAGCAGTGAAACCCATTGCACGTCGTCCGCGGCAAGGTCTGCGATGGCTTGTTTCCGTCGTCGGAGCGTGTCCGCATCGGGGCCGTTGCCCGCGGTTTGGGAAGGTGCAGGAGCCGGCGCGTCGGGAGTCGGGGCCGGCGCTGACGGAGCCGGGACCTCGGCTTGTTGCGGCAACGCGGGGCCGGGGGGTGGAACGTCTTCGTCGTCCCAGGTGGTGCTCGGCTCCGGGGGCGCCACGTCGTTCGACTCGTCGGCGGATCGCAGCGCATCGGTATCGAGGCTGGCGACGAAGAGATCCGGCCGGCGGATCACGATCACGGCCACGGCGATGGCCGCAAGACCGCAGAGAAAGAGCCCGCCCAGAACGAGCGTCGCGACGCTGGGGCGGCAACGGGCGCGGTGGCCCGGCTGGGTCGGGCCGCCGCCAACGGCGCCCATGCGCCGCCTACGTTCCTCGGTGATCTCCTGAAGCCGTGAACGAAGCGCGGCCTCGTCGATGGACGACGAGGCGGCCGCGGGTTCGCTGCCGGTCCGTGGCGGCGGCCTGTCGTCCGCCGGTGCTTCGCCGCGAGCGCGTCGCGAAAGGGCATGATCGGGTGCCCGGCTGCCGTTCTCGCGAATGCGCCCGAGAACGAGCCGAAGTTCATTCGCCGGCTGATAGTTGCCGACGAGGCCGAGTTCGGGGCGCACCGCCCGCCAGTGCGCCGGAAAGGGCTCGATCTCACACGTATTGAAGGTCACCTGCCACCGCAGGCTCGCCGGCAGCAGTCGCAGCGCCTCGGTGAAAAGCTCCGCCACATCGACCCCTTCGCCGGCCCAGAGCAGGGCGCGCCGGCCGTCGAGGAACGACTTGGCGAGTTCCCCGGCCCAGCCGGCATCGCCCGTCATGTGTTCCCACGCGGGGCAGCGGACCGGATGCCCAGTCGCCTCCGGATCGCCGGGGTCGTGACCGGGCACGGCGGGCTCGTCGCCGAGGGGCATCTCGCGAGGATCACCGGCCCAGGCGGTCAGCCAGGGAAAGGTCCTGACCGCGAACGCCGGGCCTCCCGGCAGGCCGCGGGTCTCCTCCGGGGCGATGGCGACGAGTTCGGCGAGGGAGTTCGAGCGCCCGGTGTAACTGCCGCGGGCGTCGCGGGCCGAGCCTAGCACGTGGATCGTGCGGTCGCCGACGAGCTCGATCCGGTGGACGAGCACGTGCGGATTGCGCGGATCTCCGCCGGGGAAGGGATGCGGGTATGCGGCCCGCGTGGCGAGCCGCTCGGCGATCGACGGCCGGAGACCTCGCGTTCGCGACACCGTCTGGAAGCCCGTCCCTCCATCGAGGCCTCGCGGCACGCTGGTGATAACGATCCGGCCGATCATGTCCGACGACCTCTCATGGAGTTCGTTGCTGCGCGCGGGCCACGGGCACGAGACCGGTCGTCAATCGATGCAGAATCCAAAGCAGTGGCACCTCTGCCCAGATCGGCTGGATCGAGCGCCGGCGGAACTTGTACACCGGGTGGCCGGCAGGCGTCCGGCCGTCGACCACCGGACTGCAGCCCGTGGCACTCGTGGGGATGTAGCAAATGTGCCGGCTGAATCGCTCCGCCGTCGCCACGATTGCCGGGCAAAGCGCGAGGAGCAACTCGCGGATCCTGGCGGAAACCCGCTCAACCTCGTCAACGCGAAAGCCGTGGATCGACGTGAGGTCGCCGTCACGGCCGGTGACGAACGGCGGCAGATCCCCTTTCACGAGGTGCCGCCAAGCATCGAACTTGGCCACGATCACCACGAGCGGCGTGTCGAGCGGATCGGCGATCTCACGACCGAGCCACTTCTTCACGTTCTGGTCGGCGGTGGCGAGGATCACGTCCTGTGGCTCGTTCTCCTTGCGGTTGGAAGTCTCCTCGAATTGCGGGTCGAGCGACGCCCCTCGGCAGCGCTCGACGAAGGCGGGCTCGCGGGTCGGATCGAACACGAAGAGCATGGCCGACGATCTCGCGAGATGCTCGGTTTCCGGCCTGTTCGGCTTGGTCCACACAGGCGTAAAGTGCTCTCCCGCATTGTCGTACAGGCAGATTGTCCGCATGGCCCGCACGGGGTTCTTTGCATTGGGATGTCGCCCGGTCGGCGCCACCTGGAAGAACATGGGGCGCGGGTAGTTCCGGAGGTCGCCGCCATTCTTCACCGTTTGATAGTGCGTGCGGCCCGTCGGATTCGTGGCGGGGATATCCACGAGCGCATCGGGGTCGGGGTTGTTGAACAAGCGATTCTTGTAGTCCCGGATCACCTTGTTGGACGCGGGGTGCGGTTCCGTGACGCCCAGGCCGAAGCGCTGCGGGAATGAGGTGTCGAATTGTCGCCCCAGCGCCGCCAGGTAATACGATTTGCCTGAGGTCGTGCGGCCGAAGATCGAGAGGAATACCGTGTCTCGCCGCTCGAAGACCACCCGCGGCACGACGAGGTGGCAGTGCGGGCAGGCAAGTTCGAAGGAGGGAGTGTCCTTTTCGTCGAGTGCGGCGCCGTCGGGCGTGAACCGTGTCGGCACGAAGCGACGAGGTTCGGTCTCGTCCTCGAGGCGGGGATCGCCGATGAGGTCGCCGTGACCCGCGACCGCCAAGGCGGCTTCCGGCGGAAACTTCTGCCAGCAATTGGGGCAGGTGACCTCGTTGAGAAGCTCGATACCGGATGACATACCCATGGTTGCAAAAGCCTCCGGTGCTCACTCGAGATACGAGGGCGTCTGGGGGAGTCTGGGCTCACGATTGAGTCTCTCGGCGAGATCGTGAAGCATTCCCTTTGCCCGGGCCAATGCCGCCTTGCAGCCCGCGTCGGACGCCGCGTGGGGTGCGACTGCCTCGAAGGCCTGGAGAGCCTCGCCATATGCGTTGCCGGCATCGCCGGCCGTGCGCAGCGTGGTCGCCCGACGCAGGTGGCGCTCCGCGACCTCCACGGCCGTCGCTGCGTCGTATTGTGGTTTAGGCCGGGGCCGGCCCGGCAGGGCGGCCGGTGACGCGGCGGCCTGGGAGCTGGCACCGGTGTCTGGGCCTGATTGACTCCCGGAAACGGTTCCTCCGTCGGCGGTCGAGCCTCCCCCCGCTGCAGCGTGAGCACCGTCTCCGTCGGCCCCGGTGCCTCCCCGTCCCGTGCCTTCCGTGCCCGTTCCGCTACCGGTCCCACCCGCTCTTTCTCCCGCGCCACCGCCCTGCCCCGCGGACGAACCCGCCCCCGAGCCCTGCCCGGAACCGGAACCGGTGCCGGTGCCGGTGCCGGTGCCGCCGGAATCGCCCGCCCCGCCGCGGTCCCCGCCCGCCCGCGTCGATTCGAGCTCCTCGATATTGCGTAGCCCGAAGTCCCGTTCCGGCGGACGGGTGCAACCGCGACCGCCGAGGAAGGCCAGCGCGCCGGCGACCATGATGGCCGCCAGGATCGCGGCGGCCCGCGGCCATGGGGAACCTAGCCGGTGGTGCCCGCGCCGGGAGGAGCGATCGAAGCGGCTCCGATGCATGGTTCAGTTCCGAGTCCGTGGCAGGTCCGACATCGGCCGCGTGGAGTCGCCCGCGCGTTCCAGCAGGGCTGCAAGTTCCTCAGCCGCGATGGCGAAGCGAAACTCGGGGCCACCCGGTTCCCGCTTCAGTCCGAACGAGTTGATGCCGATGACGTGGCCATCGTGTCGACACAGAGGGCCGCCGCTGCTGCCGGCGGCGAACCATGCATCCGTCTGGATGATCTTCGTGTGTGGGGCGAGGCTGTCGTCTTGAATGTCGGCAGCCGTGCGCATCTGGCTCACGATTCCCCTAGTGATGGTCGCTGCGAGACCGATTGGCGTCCCCACGGCGAACACGTCCTCACCCAGCCGAGGCGTGTGCGTGGACAGCATGAGCGGCTCGGTAGGCCACTCATGCTGCAGGACGAGAATCACGAGATCCCTGCCCGGATCGCACGCCGCAAAGCCCTCGATTTCGATTTCAAACGAGTCGCCAGAGCCGGCAGGTCGCCCCACCGCCTTCGCCTGGTTTGACCCTTGCACGACGTGAAAGTTGGTCACCAGCCAGCGCCGTCGCTGGACCACGAATCCCGAGCCCTGCCCGTCCGCGAAGACGGTCGCCACGGCATACTGCGTCTTGTCGATGGCGGCTGTGGGCGAGGGCGGCGGAGGTGCTGACGGAGCGGTCCCGTCTTCGGCCGTCGCACGACCGCCCGCCGACGCTTGACGGTCAGCCCCCGTCGTGACCGTACCGCCGGCGGCAGCGTCAGAGGCGGCCTTCACGTCGCTTGATGATTTCCGCCGCGCATTTTCAGATGGCGCTTCGCCGACCCGGGCTCGTGAATCGCTGTCCTGCTCCTCTGCGACGAGGAGGAGGTCGCTCGACGATTGCTGCTCGCGCCGGCGAAAGACGGCGTCTGCCCCCATCAGCATGAGCCCGATCAGGACGACGCAGGCGACGCCGCCGAGCAGACGCAGCACCGGTTCGTCGATCGGGTTCCCGGACGTGTCGAACCGGGCCCGTTCACGAGCAGGTGCCGGCCGCCGGCCGGCGACCTGCTTCGACGGCCGTGTGAGTCTCGCCGCCACGACCCCATCGGACTGGATCCGCAGCAGGACTCGACAGTGCGGGCAAGGTACGACACGATCTGATTCACGCGCAAAGACGTGTAGCGACTTCCGGCAGGCAGGGCACGGAGAGGTCGACCCGGACATGATACATGCCTTGGAGTGCTGGTGTCGCGGATGTTCGACGGGATGCGGGATCACCGCGCGTGGCCTTTCGCCTGCCGCTCAGAATGGATCGAGCACGCTGGGACCTGGCGTCGGTTGTGGCCGCGGTTCCTTGCGAGGAACCCGGGCCCTGGACGAGGGAACCGGCGGCGTGGCGGCCGCCGGAGGCGGTGCGTCATTGTCCGTCGGTCGCCCGATGATGGGCGTGCCGCCTCCGAGGCCGGGTGGGGGTTCGCCGACGCCGCCTCCGCTCCCGACCGCAGCCGTGAGGTCTTGGGCGACGTTCGCTCGGCATAGAAACAGAATCCCGAAACTCGTGCCGACGGCCTGCTCGAAGGGCCAATGCTTGGAACTGCTTTTTCCGCGCCACTCGCCGTTCGGCGATTGCCCACGGAGCAGTCGCCGGCTTCCCCAGCGGTACCAATCCACACCGCCGATTTCCTTCAAATCGTAGATCACGGCGACTCGTTCCAGGGACCAGAAGAAGTAGAGGTCGGAATTGACGGCTGCCGCAGGATCCTGGTCTGCACTCCGCAATACTGCGCCGAGCGCGTCGAGCGCGCGCCGGGCTATCGGGTCGGCCGCCGCCGCTCGGCGGCGAACCACCGCACCCCCTGGACTTTCGGCCCGCCCGTTCGCGCCCTGTGAAACCGCGATCCCCACGAGGCCTGCGCACGTCATCGTCGGTGTTGCGCTGGATCCCGGGTTGTAGCCCCAGCCCCCGGCGGACTGATCAAAGGAGGTGCGGAAGTAGTGATCGAGTAGTTGCAAATCCGGGTCGTTCTCGACGCCGTGTCGCCGGCTGACCCAGGATGCCAATGCAGCGAACTGCGTGTTTGAATTGTCACCACTGATTCCACAACTTCGCTCGAGCAAGTACGTCCATGATCCGTCGCGGCACTGGCCACCGGCGAGTTGTCGTCCGAGTTGACGTAAGAGTTCGGCGTCCTCGGCTTGACCGAGTCGATCGAGGAACATGATCGCCAGCGACGTGTCGTACGCGTTCGGTTCATCCGCCAGCCGTTGTCGCACCGCGCGCGCCGCCGCCACGACGGCAGGGTCGGTAGCCGGTTTTTCGGCCGCCAGGAGTGCCATTCCCGCGAGCGCCGTCTCGCCCATCTCGTGCGTACTCACGCTGGTCCATATGCCTTGGTGATCCTGCGTTTGAATCAGGAAATCCGCCGCCCGATCGATCGCACGCTGCACGCCGTCGCCGGCTTCGACTGCCGCCGCTTCGATACAGGCGAGACAGCAGAAAAGCATCAAAATTTCCGCGCTTCGGTTGAAAAGGCGGGGGTATCGGAGCAGCCTCGATCGATGGCGTCGGTATTGCTCGATCCGCATTGGTCGTATCAGCATGCCGTCGATGAAAAATGGTGTTGGGAACCAACCAAGTCAAAAATCCAGCAAGGGTCCTGATGGATCGTATTTCGGGTCAACGAATCGCCTCTGCTTCGATTCAATCGCGATCCTGTTGGCTGCAATCGCAAACGACTTGACGCTGTGGGAAACAAACCCCCGCAAAGTCATTCTCTGAGATGTACGACTTCTTTGTCTACTTTCTCATTGAGTTTCAACTCATCGAAGAACTGACGGACCTCTTCGAGGGTGATGAGCGGCCAACGATCCTCGTCAGCCGCCGCGGCCCCCTTCGCAGCCAATTCCTTGCCGCCCGGTTCGAGTTTCTTGAAGAGCCGCGGCGAATAAATAGCTTGATATGCCAGATAGTCGGGAACGGACCCCAGTTCGCATGCGTAATCCGGAAAAAAGTAGCGATCTCGTCGCCAAGCCGCCGTGTCCCGGCTGATCAACTCCTGGACTTCATTGGAAAGGAACTCTGCCGCACGACGAGCACCTGATCCGTGGGGGCCATAGTTGCCGCTGGCAAACCACCGTTGCTCCCAAAACGCCAGGGGAAGTGACAGCGATCGAGTGAAGTCCGCCTTCAACCCACTCGCCCCGGGTGAGGACTGCAGCACGCTGCTGGCATAGAGCACGGCATGGAACGCGCTCAACTCATCGGTCAATTTTTTCGTCTGGTCCTTCTCCTGTGCTGCCCGAGCCCGCAGAATTCGTGCCAGCGTCATGAACGCATCGCGGGCCTGTGGTTTTTTATCCATGTCAAGCCAGTACCACGCCACGAGATAGCAATGATTGGCGGCCGAGTCGTCGGCCGCAATCGCATCATCGGCTTTGCCGCACCACTCTGCGATCCGTGTAGCGTCGGCCTCGGCGATGACCGAATCGAGAACTGGCTGTGAGAACCCCGCCCCACTCGCACCGCCCGCCTCGCTCACATAGGTGAAGGGGCACGCGCGAACCGGACTGATCGGTGCGGTTGACTGCAACGCCAGCGCCGGCCGCGGGCGAAGAATCTTCTTCGCCTCCAGCCACGTGGAGAAATCGAATCCGCTGCCCGATCCGACTCGTTCAATAGCCTGCTCGAGATCACGTTTGTCGGCCACGGTGAGCGACCCTTGGAGGGCTTGGCGATCCATGCAGTCCCGAATGGTCCGCAAGTCTTTGGTGACCGCCTCCTGTTCCTTGGGCTGTTTCGTTGGCAAAACCCGCCAGCTGTCACGCTGCCGAATGCGCGCGAGGGCCTCGCCCGCCAACCGGCTCGACTCGGCGGCATCGGCCGCAGCCTTGTCGGCCTGCGCGCTGAGACGAAGACCGTAACTCTCGGCAAACTGCCGTGCTTGGTCGATGGACGGCTTGAGCAACAGTTCATGGGCATCGACGATCGCCTGCCACACCTGCCGCGCTGATTCTTCAAGCCCGGCCGCATGCAGGACGCCAGCGAGTTCCAGTTGCACAGTGAGCAGCAATCGCTGCCCACTCACCCAGTTATCGACCTCGACCGCGAACCGCCGCGCCGACTCCGTTGTCGCAACCCCCGACGTTCCCCGTAGAAACGCCGCAAACGGACTCGTACTCTCTCGCGCATGCAACTGAACTAATAAGTCGTTGTAGAAAACTATCGCGCGATGTAAGAAGGCCTGCTTTGCGTAGTAGCGAGCGGATTCAAGTTGCAACGCGAGCAAGGGGCCAGACTTCTCCTCGTACGCTTCCACGGCCTTCGCGTAAGCCTCCTCGGCGTTACGGATTTCTTTATCTAATGTTTTATACTCTTCATTCGTCAAGTTGCCCGCCGCAGAATTCCGCTTTTCGGTAAGTTTATGGAATGCCTCGGCTACGGATTTGTCGGCGTCGAGCGAGCCCACGAGCCGCTGTGCGTAGCCATTGTGCAAATTGTTCAGGGTGACCTTCTGATCCTCCTTGTCACTGCAAAGCCACCCTGCAACTGCTCTGGTGAGTAAAAAGTCGGTCGCCGCGACGCTCCCAAACTTTTGTTGAAACTTGCGGTTGCCGGCCGTCTCCTGCTTCGAATCCGGAGCTGACTCGAGGTAGGCAGGCCGCTGGTCTTGAGGATGCACCCTCGTCAGTTCCAGTGCGTCCCCAAAGCGTTCCATGCCGGCAAAGCATGGATGATAGGCGACACTCTTGATTAGATGCTCATCGACGACGTTGCGTTCCAACTGCTGGTATGCAGGCCACGAGTAGATCTGAGAGGTCTCGATGCGCTGCCGGCCGTCTCGTGCACGGAACTCCCAAGGGTAATCGTCCAGAAGGCTTGCGTCCTTGCCCCCGTCCGCTGACCCGTCGGGCTTAAACGGATAATTCAAACTTTTGTTGTAAACCCAGTTGCCACGGGTGTCGCGAATATAAGTAAATCCGTAAATGGTATACACCAGCGCCATTTCCCGGGAGAGAATCACTGGCGGCGGAAATATGGATTTGGCGTCCCAGCCGGTCTCGCGCAGCATTTCGGTAAACTCGGCCGCTGCGTTCGGCGGTGCCTGCCGTTTCGCGCCGGCGGCCGCATTTGCCTTGGATTTCAGGCGGGCACGGAACTGTTTCTGAAATTTGTCCGGAATGTACGTCGGGTTATCGAGGCATTCGCGGAGTTGCTCTTGCACCTCTTGCTCCGAGTATCCGGCCTGCAGCAGGAGCTTAAAGAACGCCTGGCCCATGGGCGATCCCGTGATCAGGGGCAGTGGCACACCGCGAAAACTCAGCGGCATGTACGCCGTAAGTCCCGGGTATTTGACGTAGCAGGACGGCGCGCCTTCGTTATCACTCAGATCGAACTGCAAATCCTGTCCAGTATCGAGCTTTAAATATGGAGGCTTGCCTTCGGCGCGGAAGAAAGAGGGAGATACTTCTCGACGATCGCCGTCCAGCACCAGAAGCAACGGGTTTAACGGTGACGAGAGTGGAGATTTCTCGTCCTCCGGTTTGGGCTCCAACTCCCTCCATTCGCTCGTTTTGCGCTGACGCAGAAGCTCTACGAGCGGATGCCTGGTCTGATCGTTCTTGGCTTTCAACTTCAGGAGCAACTCTTTTAGGAAGGGCGTCGTGAACAGGATGTCCTGACGAGTCGACTCGAGATCGAGGACCGCATCTTGATCGTTCTTGAGCGGCGCTGCCTTCATACGAGGAAAACGACCGGAGTCTGTGACGCACAATTGCTGCAGGAACAGCCGGATCAATTCGCCGGTGCCAAATGCGGGATATTCGCGAATGGAGTATGCCTGATCTCCCATTTTCCATGCAGCGGTGATGGGGAGACTTTCCATGAGGGCCTGCTTCTCCCGCAGACCGGGCTCCGCCTCGAGTTCCTCGCGTGACGGAGTGCGCCAGAGCAGTTCGAGGAACCGGTGTTCCCACTTGCCCGCCTTGTTGATGAACATGAAGGCGGTGCGGGGCCGTCCCTTCTTGTCCTCGACCTGGCAGATGAAGTAGCGTCCGTAGTAAAACTCGAACGGCTGGCCAAGCGAGTCCCTGCCCTTAAAGATATGTCCGGGGATGATGTACTGAATCGCTTGGCCTTTTTTACTTAGCCATGATTGCCGCAATAAGTCGGCGTAATCCAGTTCGCCGAGCAACTGAGACATGTTGGCGGCTTTCGCGAGTTCCGTGGGGGCATGCCAGGGCATGACGGGGGTGTCGAAGTTTTCCGGGTCTTTGCCCGCGGCGCGCTGAATCAGCGGATGCGAGATGGCCACGAGTTTTTGCTGTCGAGCACTGAAATCGCTCCGGACCTCGGCCCGAAGGAAGACTTCGTCTTCTCTTGCCGGCTTGAGCAACTGCAGCATGGGAGTGGCCACGATGCAGCAAGGGTCCCGCGCATCCGCCAACTCGAGGGCGGCGAAAAGTTCTGGCTTCTTGGCGACGAAATTTTCCGATGTCTCGTCCGTCGCGTCGCGATAGCAACTCAGGGCCTGCTGGGTGACCTCGAATAAACGCACCGCGACTTCGCCCGGGATATGCCTGTCCTTGGGCGCCGACGCCACGATTTCCTGCCACACTGCGCGCAGGGCGTCTGCCGCCTCCTTGTAGCGAAGTTGGTTGACCAACCCCGGAGACTTCTTGTTCGGCCGCACGGCACTCGCCTCGCCATCGACCGCACGAATCGCGCGAAACGCCTTGATCCAAATGCTCTGGTCATCGGGTGACGTAGCCTCCCACTCGCTTGCTACGATCCATCGGTCGCGCCGCAATTGTTCGACCCGCTCGTAATTGCCCCGCTGTCGTTCCCGCGCAGCTTCTTCCGTGAGCCTGGTGATCCGGTCGGCAAAATCTGCTTCCGGTTCCTTCGCGTACGAGTTTGAACCCAGAACGACCGCCACGAACAGCGCGGCGAGCAACGCAACGACAGCCATCTCGCGAGAAGCAGACATACGTCGTATGGTCGACATGCTTGTTACCCAGCAGTGCGGCTTCATGAGCCTTCGGCGAAGGATGCGTGCTTCGAACGGCATGGTGCAGTCTCGAGTCTAGTCGGGCCTCAAAACGGAATTCAGCGATGACGGCAGGGAGGGCGCTCCGTCGAACGTGTTTGTTTCGTCGAAGGAGAGTTTTCCGTTGCCATCAGCATCTTCGGAATCCTGAATCCAGCGAACGCGCTGCTGCCCCAGCCGATACGTCGCCCAGAAACACCAGGGTTCACCGGGCGGGATTGATATCTTTTCTTCCCCGTCCTTGTTCGTCTTCCACGTATGGGGCGTCTCCGGCAACGCCGCGAAGAGCACGTTCGGCAGGTTTTCGTGATGTGCGGTCAAATTGAGCCGCAGTTCCTCGAGTTGACTCTGCAGAGAGTTGATCAACCTTTCGACGGGCGCGATGCGATCGGCGTGCGCCTGTCGCAGCCAGTTGTCGGCTTCGGTCTTGCGGGCACGCGCCTGCGAGAGGTGCTGGAGAGGATTCCGAGCAGTTCGCGCCGTCGCTTCCGACTTCTCGGGAACCATGTCGTTGTATTCGACACTGACGGCCGCGTTGGTTTCTTCGAGGCGTAACTGTTCACGAATGACGTCGTCTTGTCGTTCCTCGATCTGCGTGACGAGCTTTGCCGCGTACTCTTGATGCTTTGCATGGGCCTGCTCGAGTCGCGGATAGACGACACTGACGGGACTGCCGTGGATTTCGATCATGACAGGCCCGGGAGTGCCGTCTTGCTTCTTTAGCATCGCTTGCACGCGGATATTCCGGGGCAAAAACAGCGACACTCGAGCAACTCCGACTGGGGCCGCCGTGTCGGCGCCACACCCACTGAGCAGCAAAGTTGCGGCGATCGACACGACGAGCGGATACCGCCGCGTGTGTGGTTCGACAGTCGCGCTCGGTGCTGAGCAGGTATCCAGGATTCGGCAGGAGTAGAATCGGACCAGACTCATTTGTGGTGCACCACTCCGGCACGTGACGACACGTTGCGGACAGCCCTACCGAAGACGGAATCGTACCCATTAAGAGGGGCGGCGATCAAGCATTTCGAGAGTTTGTCGGGGTCGCTGGCAAGTTGAGTCTGGTTGGCATTCGCGGCATTTTCCTTGGATGAGCGGAATTCGAGACTTGTGATTGAGGTCCAGCGGTGCCGCAAAACCCATGTGCCATAGCCGGAGTGGTTTCCCCGACTGTGGCCGAGGTGACCGTGATGACGGTCTGGCCGTCCGTAGCATCGACTGGCGTCAGTCGGACGCTCGGGCGGATTTACCGTATCGAGGACGGCTTCGGGCCGGTGGCGGTGGGGCGGCTCGCGCTCCTGGCCACGATCGCGTTCGGGCTCGGGCTCTACCTCTTGATGCGGCTGCTGTCGGCGATTGGCCGGTACCGCCTCACGAACCGGCGGGTCGTGATCAAGCGAGGCATTAACCCCAAGGTCGCGCAGTTAGTGGATCTCGACCGTTTCGACGCCATCGACGCGGCGGTGCAGCCGGGGCAGGAGCGGTATGCGGCCGGCGACCTCGTGTTTCGTCGCGGGCCGATCGAGACGCTCCGCCTGCCCGGCGTGAGCCGGCCCGAGTCGTTCCGCCGCGTCTGCCTCGAGGCCCGGCAGGCCTACGTGAGCGTGGCCGCGGTCCAGCCGGAGACGATGGGAGCCGCCTGAGCGGTGCGGCGGGCCGTCACGGGCGTCACTGGCAGACCGTGCAGGCCGTGAACGTCGGCGTGTTGGCCGACCACAGGCCGTAGGGAGCGAAGGCCACCGGGCTACCGCCCTTGCCAAAACTGCCCGCGTTAGAGCCGCCCGCGCCGCCCCAGCGGCCAGAGCCGCCGCCGAGCCGGGCACCGCCGCAGGGCTCGTGGGCCCGCGGTTCCATGAACACGCCCCGCACGTTTTCTGCCCCGAGGGGCCGGAAGTCACCCGCGCCCTGCAGCACGTGGCGAAACTTTTCCTTGAGCACCTTGCGGGCGATGGCGGCAGCGGCGCGCTCGCCGCTCACCTTGTCGAGCAGCGACAGGTTACGGTTGGTGTCGATGACCATGAGGAGCCGGTGATCGCGGTGGTACATCCGCACGTCGGCATCGGCGGGAAAGAACGTCCGCAGGCTCTTGGCCGCCTGCGAGCGGTTGGCCGCGACGGCCTGCCGAAACTCGTCGGCCACGGTCGAGGCCTGGGCGACGAGCTGCTCGCCGGCGGAAGGCCGCAGCGACGCGGCAGCGTCGTGGGGGGCGAACAAGGCCAGGACGAGCACGGAGAGAAGGGTCGAAAAGCGAACGGAACGGTGCATGGTTGGATCCGGTGTTGGGGGGCCGCAGGTGCAGCAACAGCGCCGCCTGCTGAAAAGTTGCTAGTTCGGTCCCCGGCGAGCGGCCAGCAGCCGAGAACCCTTTCCAGCCCCACCAGGGGCACGAGGATTCTCTCGCAAGACCTGCGTCAAAATTTGGGGAGGGGGTCAAGTGACGATTGGGAAACCGAACGCGCCTTCCTGACCATGGAAGCCAAATGACCCACCTCTGAAAACCCGGATTTACAGAAGGGGTCTTGCTTTATCGAACGCTGCACAGCTAATACGACTCACACTTGATCCGCGCGCGTTGTTCTCATGAAGCCCCGGGCGGAAGCCCGGGGATCCCCCGGCTCCCGCCGGGGGCTTCTTGGATCCTCGTTGCGCCCCCGGTTGCGCGAGGTTCAAGTGTGTTCCGTATAAGGCCTCGGTCCCATGACGCGGATTCGCAAGAGTCGCAGAGATCGGTGACGGTTGCGAAACCGAATGAGACTGCCTAGGCGTGGCCGTCAGATTACCACCCCCGCCTGCGAGAGCCCATATTTGCCGATGCGGAGTTGTCTATCCGTAGAGAAAGGTTTGGGTTGAGGAATGATGTGGCTTTTTTCGCCCTAAAGTGGTGGCTATAGTTGCGGGACTTCCACCACCCTAACCCGCGAGCTAAGGAGCTTCCTAGGAAACATGCCTTACGTCCCGGCCAGTCCTCAGTCGATTTCAGGAGTTGTGCCCCCTTCGGTCGCCGAGGCGACGGTGATGACCGTCTGGCCGTCGGTGGCTTCGACCGGCTTCGGCCGGACGCTCGGACGGCTGTATCGGATCAAGGAGGGCTTCGGGCCTGTGTCTGTTGGCCGGCTTTCGCTGCTCGCCACGATTCCAGTCGGGCTCATGCTCTACCTCTCGATGCGGCTCCCCTGGGCCATCCGCCGCTATCGGCTCACCAACCGCCGCGTCGCGATCGAGCGGGGCATCAATCCGAAGGTCGAGCAGTACGTCGATCTCGACCGGTTCGATGCCATCGACGTGGTCGTGCAGCCGGGTCAGGAGTGGTATGCCGCTGGTGACCTCGTGTTTCGCCGCGGACAGATCGAGACGCTGCGGCTTCCCGGCGTGAGCCGGCCGGAGTCGTTTCGCCGTGTCTGCCTCGAGGCACGGCAGGCGTACGTGAGCGTTGCCGCCGTGCAGCCGGAGATGGCCGGGGCGGTGTGAGGCGCAGGGGGGATTGTGGCGC
>Ga0315901_10002650_pt1 | contig 24305 bp, 30 predicted proteins | sample LakEriMetagenome_10_FD_203761 | JGI IMG/M metagenome (GOLD analysis project Ga0315901, IMG submission 203761) | Freshwater fungal communities from buoy surface, Lake Erie, Ohio, United States - Buoy 2 MA116 | ecosystem: Environmental > Aquatic > Freshwater > Lake | place: USA: Lake Erie, Ohio... | reverse complement strand
CTAGGCAAAGCAGGCCCAAACCCCACAAAAAAACCTTGTGTGATTCCTGAGAAGATCATACAAGCCCAAGTTGAATCGTATCTCAGAGCAAGACGCATCCCATATCTACGCTTGCCCGATGGACTCTATAGAAGTTTGGGGCGCATGACCAAAAGAGATGGAATCGACTCGGCAAAGGCCATTTCAGGCTATCCAGACTTGAGCATTTTTAAAGTCTTGCCCGATGGCTCTACAAAAGTGCTACCGCTTGAACTCAAATCCGCAAAGGGCAAAATGAGTCCGACACAAGAAATGTGGGCTCAGAAAATCGGGACTAAGCTAGCTCGATCCGTTGAGGAGGCAGTCGCTTTGATTCAAGAATTTTGGGATAAATGAATTTTTTTGAGTCAGATCGCTTTTTTCTCTTGCTTTTTGCGCTTATGTAATTTATCTTATGTATGTGCCGATGAGAAAGGCACTCAACCACGAACAAAGGACAAGAAAATGAACGCACAGAACATCATCATCAATGGCGACACAACCGCATACCTCGCGAACGCAGAATCTTTTGAGATTGGCGATATCGTAACTGCAATTGCAAAAGATGAAAACGGCAACCCTTTTGAAGTAAAAGGTGAGCTCACAGATAAGCTCTAATCCATCCCACGCGCCCCAAATCGGGGCGCATTTCAACCACAAAGGAACCAACATGGCAACAATTTCCATAAAATGCAGTTTCGGCAGATTCAAAGGGGTTATCAATGCCCCGCTTAATACGACTAGGTTTGAGGAAACGCTAGCCTTCGCTATGCGTGAGACAGAAAACATCAAGATTCACGAGATCGGCATTTCGATTCGTGAACCGCTTACACAAGGGGCGAGATAATGAACGAACCACAAAATTTCACACTACCAACCGCAGGAATGAATATCGGCTCTGTTGCCATCGAGCAACAAAGAGCAGTCGCAGAGGCCCAAGGGAAATTGACTATCGCAAAGTCATTCCCTCGTAACATTAACCAAGCCACGCAAGAGCTTTTAGAGGCTTGCCGAATCCCTGCGCTTGCAAGTCAAGCATTTTACTCTGTCCCTCGCAAGGGTGGACGACCCGACACGGGGGCATCCATTCGACTTGCTGAGGAGATTGCTCGCATTTGGGGGAATCTTGACTACGGACACAGAGAATTATCCCGTGACAATGGCAAAAGTGAAGTCGAAGTCTATGCGTGGGATATGCAAACCAATACATTCTCCCGTAGACAAGTCACAGTCATGCATACCCGATACTCAAAAGACTATGGCAATCAGCCATTAAAAGACCCTCGTGATATTGACAACCTTATTTCCAATGTGAGTGCAAAACACAAAAGAGCTTGCATTTTGGCAATCATCCCCAAATGGCTTAAAGAAATGGCAGAGCAAGAGTGCAAGCTGACTCTGAGCGGAAATAACACCATCCCCCTTGCTCAAATAATCCGAAATATTGTTGCTGACTTCTCACGCTTTGCAGTGACTTTGGAGCATATTGAGGAGTATTTTGGCAAAGAGTCAGATACATTTGACCAAGATGATTTGCATGAGTTGACTGGCATTATCAATGCCTTGCGAGATGGAGCCAAGCCAAAAGACTTTTTTGGCAAAGCAGACCCCGACCAAACCAAGCCAAGCGGACAAAAACCAACTCCAAATGAGCAAGAGTTTGCAAAATTGGTAGAGCTTGCAAACCAAGGCAATAAAGACCGCATCCAAAAAGCAAAGGCTTATTATCAATTGACTGATGAGCAAATCGCAGATCTTGACGCTTGCCTAGCTTTTGGCGATGGGGAACCAAATGATTAAAAAAGACACATTCGCAGAATACCGCAAAGCAGAGGGGATTAACGCCTCTCTTTTGAAGGCCGCCACATCCCCAAGAGCGGTGCAAAAATACCTTGAGCGTGATTCCAAGCCCTCAGATCAAATGATTTTGGGAACTCTGTTCCATAACCTTTTGCTTGAGCCAAATGCTCCCGATTGGATTGTTGCTCCAGAGGTGGACAAAAGAACAAAGGCAGGAAAGGAAGCCTTTGCAGAATTCGAAGCAAATGCCAATGGCAAGACTATCGTAACTCAATCTCAGCTCGAAATAGCCGAAGATATGATGGCTTCGCTTGATGTGGACGGATGGGTCTTGCACCCTTTCGCAGAGACTGAAACCTCTTGCTACTCCATGGGCAAAAAAGCCCGATTTGACGCCTACATGGAGCCTTGTGACGAATTTCCCACGGGAGTCATTTGGGATATTAAGACCGCTAAGGCTTGTGACTTTAGAGGCTTTCAGCGGTCTTGCTATGATTACTCCTATGACTTGCAAGCATGGTGGTATTGCCATCTGTTTGAAATGGAGTTCGGTTTGTGGCCTGAGTTCCGCTTTTTGGCGATTGAAACGCAGTCGCCCCACATTTGGCAAGAGTTTATTGTCGATGAGTCTTTTTTGGCAAGCGGAAAGGCCAAGGTCGAAAAAGCCTTTGATGTGCTTCAAAGGCACGCTCAGGGCAGTCGAAAAGGCAACGAATCAAAAGAGGTGCAAGTCTTGAGTGCAGGAGCGTGGTGGTGAAGTATCCGATTATCGCAGGAGAACGCTACGGATTTTTGGTAGCACTCGAAGGCAAAGCGATTCGACAAAAGCGGAAATTCCTCTGCACGAATTGTGGTAATGTTTGCGAAAAGCAAGTCCGCCACGTTTATAATGGACACGCTACCTCGTGCGGATGTGGGCCAAGAAGGCCAAGCAAGAAAATGCAAATCAAAGTGGGCCGAGACATTGTTACAACTCAGCTCCGCCCCTGCATCACTTGCCGAAAAGCGGTTTGTTATGTCGAAGGCGAGGAATGCAAAACCTGCTATGAGCGATCACTTTTTGATTTGGCAGGGATCAAGCCGAGGAGTTACGGGGGGATTACGATTCAAAGCAAGACTTTGATGGGATTTGGACAAGTGGGGATTTTCTAGGAGGGTTCGCCCTCCTTTTTTAGTTTCGATATTACATTATAAACATCACTCAAAACTAGGCTAAATCATGCTTTCAATTCTACGAGGTGGCGACTATAAACGATGCGTTCAATTTGGGAAAAATGTTCCTCATACTATTAGCTTGATCGCTCAACTAATATACAAGATAAGCAAACCGACATATATTTATACGCATGAACTTGAATTGTGCGCATATAGAAGTATATTATATAACGAATTAGGAGTATATAGGAGTCAGTATTTTGAAATTCGCTCTCATCTTATGCGGTCAATTATTACCGCTAACAGATTTCGCCACGCATTGCCCGAACGGGGAAAGGCTCATAGGCCGAACTGATGCAAAAGGCTATGCTGAGTCTAAGTGTCCATGGATCACTTTCAAATGGCAGGGAGTCACTTTGGCGACTCGGATCGACTCATCCAAAGCCGAAGCCCGTTGCGTTGATTATATCTTGCGCAGAAAATAACTAAATTAAAAAAGGGCAGGCCGAGGCCCGCCCAGCTCTTGGCACAAAGGAACGAAACCAAGAGCATTAAAAAGATACACAAAAAGGAACACGATGACAGACGACTACAACCCAAATCATACGCATCTGAGCGATGAGGAGCGTGAGAAAATGTTTTCCCAAATCGACCGATTTATCAGAGTCGCTGGTAAACAACTCAAAGAATCCTCAATGGCAATCGCAAAAGTCCGCTCTGAGTACGATGAGCGAATCCAAAAAATATCCGAATCAATTGAGCCTTTCGCCCTTTTTGTGGATGCGCTCGACAAGACCGAGGCTAAGCCTCTCCCCTTGGCATCGGGGGAATATGAAACCACCAACACCGAACACATGGAGTAAACATGGGTGATTCAATTTGGCAAAATGGCGCATTTAACGAGATCGAGTTTGAACGCACCGTGGAACGCATCGCAGAGGCCACTTTTAACCCTCAAAAGCCTTGGGGAGAGTTTAAGTCTTATAAGCGTGAACTTGGCGCATATCTGAGAGCGCAAATCCTCAAATAATCAAAATAATCAAAATACTCAAGCCCTTTAATTAGGGCTTTTTAGTTTTTAAAAAGGAACAAAACGTGAATCAAATCACAGAATTTTTAGCAGAGCAGAACGCTAGTTACCTCTCAGGCAAATCAATCGAAGCGGTATTGGCAGGGGATTTGAACGAAGCCCAAGAACTGCTCAAACGCGAACAAAAACGACTCGAAAAACTCCCAAAGCCCGTAGTCGTTGCCGAACCGATTGAACCCAAAAGCGGTGAACGCATCCCATTTTCGCAGTTGACCGATGTAGATCATGTGTGCGAAACGTGCTGCAGAAAAGAGGGGGCCCCATTCGACTACCGCATCACATCAAGCCGAAACGGGCAATGTGACTCATGTGGGAATGAAAAGCCCTTGCAGAGCATTATGCGGTTCAACGAGGACATGAACAAAAAAGACCAAAAAGAAGATCCAATTCCATTTGCATTGAGCGGATCATTATAGTATCTTTAGATTGTCCTGTCCTGGACTTGGTTTCGTGGTTGAATCCAAAAAAAGGAGACTCTGACGGGGGTCTCCTTTTTCGTATCTAGTCGTCATAAATGTCATCATCCAAAAAGATTCGAGCGGGATCTGTGCAGGGCAGTTTATTCTTGGCCCCATATTGAGCCTTCCCGCCCCGCTCCAAAGCCCAATGATATTGTTTGGCCTTGTGCCTAAAATACCACCGATTCGCTTTGACCGTCCACACATTAAACCGACTCAAAGGCACACTAGACCAAGCCAAATCGCCCGATTCATTCTTTTTCAAGACCCGATAAAGCGCATTCTCAGGATTTTCTACCATCAAAAGGCAATGCTCTAAAAATTCCGAATCAGAGTCTTTTTGAGCCTCGTGCAGTCCGATCCCGTGAATGTCGCACTGATGATAAGCCATATCATGACCCCGTGAAGGCAAGTCGAAAAGCCTAACTGTTATCGGATTGATCCGCCCCAGGGTGGCTTTGAGAGCCTTTTGCCAAAAGCCATTGGTCGAACCAATCCCGTTCATTTTGACCTTGCGCCCACAATGCGGACAGATTTCGAAATCCACTACCACACTTTGCCCCTAGCAGTATAAGAGCGGTCGTCACCCGATGGCCTAAAATCGAACCCTGCCGAATCACCCCATTGAGTCAGATTATAAAAGTAATAGCGTTCAGCCCGACCGCCCACCTTAAAATCACGCTCAAAAACCCGAACCGAATCAATCACTTTTGAGCACTTTGGGCAGATCGAAGCCATGGAATCACGGGTAATAGTGAACCAAACTCCACTCCCTTGATCCGCTATAATGGTGTCCTTTTTGAGTCCATCATTCTCAAAATAATTGATGACTTTTAAGCCATCACCACCAAAAACAAAACCCATTTGCTCAGAGTGAAATGTCGCCTCTTGACTAAAATCGAATTTGGCCTTTTTAATCTCTTCGATTTTTTCATCCATGAGACAAGCCGATAAACCCAAAGCAGCCAATAAAACCGAACCGATCTTAAATAATGACGTAGCCATTTGCATCCACCTTTTTTTGATTGTACCGCTCTAAAAGTGATCCTTTTGTAACCCTGCGCCCGTTGATTTTGGTCAGTTGGAAATGAGGCCGATCTTGCTTTTTGCCCTGCCATCGCCCGCCCCACTCGAAGCCAACCGCCTCAGCGATGGCAACGAACTCCATCCAATCGCTTTGTCCATCCCGATCAAGATCCTCGCGGACATTCCAAGATGCAGTTTCGCCGCCTTCGCCAAGCAAGCAAATATCAAACGCAAGCCCGTAATTGTGATAGGATAGGCCCGCAGGAGACGCAATAGGCCCGCCTTTTAAGTATGCCTTGTGTAGCTCCATTTGCTCCTTAAAAGTCCGAAAGGTGCTGACATACCGAACCCTATTTTGCATCCCGCTAATCTTGTCCATTAGCTCCAAACACTTTAGAGCTGATGGCCTCGCCACGGGGTGCATCAGCTTAACTCTTTCGACTGATATTAAGTCCACTCCACCGCCTCCATTTTTGTGTTAATTGTATCAATAATCGCTCGCTTGGGACATACATATCTGGATTATACTCCACCCCATGCGCCCAAAACTCAAACTCATCATAGCAAAGCCTAGCAAAATCACCTAGCTCCGTGCCATCGACACACCGCACCGATCCCAAAAAAGAGCAAAAATCAAAGAATGAATCTTGCATAAATCCATGGGCCAAAACCTTAATATCGGGGTTTGACCGATTCGCTTCGGCAAAAAGCTGAGTCTCTGTGTGAGCCGACCGAATCGCCTTGATAACAAGCCTCTCAGCAAATTCCATTGGCACTAAATTATTTAATGCCATGACATCTTTTAAGATCTGATTTTGGTTTCGCATAAAAACGACTAGCTCAGAGTTAAGGGCCTTATTTGACTTGGCTTGAGCGGTCAAAGATTCCAAAGCCTCGACTTGAGCCCGATTTTTTCTAAAACTCAAAAAGAGAAAAACTGCAATTGATAAAACCGCTAGACTCGCTTCGAGCCACGCGGGGATTTTTATTACACCTAAAAAGGTGTTGATCACTTCTTGTTCCATCTGCCTAAATTAAAAAATCCCCTCTGTTACAAGGGGATTTAATTTAGAGGGGAACCCAATCAAGTTGCCAGTTTCCGCTACCGAGAGTCAAAGACCCGTTTTGCCCGTTCCCGCTTGAGTCGAAAATGGTTGTACCCGTGCCCTCGTTGATTGCATAATTCGCAAGCAAAACCTCGGATGCGCCTAGAATTTGCACGTTTGCCAGGCGACCATCCCAAGAGTCGGGCACTCCAAAGCTGATAGTGTTTACTTGAGAATCAATTGAGCGAGTGTCGCTAATCGAATGCCAAGTGCCCGCACTAGGATTTACTGCGTCATTTGCGATTACCACCCCATCAAGCAGTAGTTGGGTAGATGCCGAACCCCGTGTGGAAATATTACCACTAGTGACGGTGCGAATTAACCCAAACCGATTTGCTGGGATTGCTGAGTGGGTGTAAAATGTATCCGTAGATGCGGGGCTTGGCATGTTGTGCCAAAATTGCAAATTGATTTTTCGCGCATTTGTGACTGCGGGGATTGAAATGCTTGATCCATTAAAATTCAGCACATTCCTTGAAAAATAAAGCAAGCCCGTTGTCGTGTCCAAATACCGCAGACCCGCCCGACTCGGAGGCCCCAAAACAGAATTAGGATCGCCTGCGCCTCTTAACCCCCTATGCCCCATGCGATTGTATGCCAAATAAGTTGTTTGCATTTTTTGCTCCTTAATTAAAGTACCATGCCAATGAGTAGCGACCTAGAGCTCACTATGCCACTATTTGCAAAAGCGGTAAATGTTGAAAGTGACCGCACTGTATAAGTAAATGGACTTGATGACCCCGTGACCGCGATCTCAAATTCTAGCTTAGTGCCACCAATTGTAAACGATGTAGATCCAAGATGATAGCGCGGGAATTGAATCAGCTTTGGCGCAGTAAACACCAATAATGTATCACCGCTTGTAATGCTTACATTCGATCCGCCCGCAGTCAATCCCGCAACACTTAACTCACCCCCCAACAAAGATGAATACCCAAACATGCCATCCTCTTGAATCACATTATTAACAGTGCCTGAAGTGCTACCGCTTACATTCAATCCTGATAAAATCGAACTAATTGTAAGTGCCACATTTCTTTTTACGGGCTTAAACCCGTCCTCACTCAAAGTCGCGCCAAGAGTTAAAAACGCACCGCTTTTATACTCAAGCTCCAAAGCACCCTTTTCGCTCCCGTTTGTGGATGATATGATTTTTCCACAAATGGCCCCATAAGATTCTTGATTTCCTGCCGAGTCTTGGAGATCAAAATTAAGGCAAACCTCTGATGTATTCGCGCTTGTGGCTCTGTAAAGTGTAAAAGCTTGAGAAACAGACTGCTCAACAAGCACATTCCCTTTGGCCCAAACTTGATAGGTGCCACTCGAATCAAATCTTTGACCAATCGTCGAAGCGTTCCAATCCGCGCCATTTCCAAAAGACCAAGGACTCGAAAACTGATTGTGACCACTCAACTGCATCCCGCCCGAAAGTGCATTGACCCTCTGCACAAAACACAAAGTAGCAGTGATCCAATTGAGTTGATAACAAACCCTCTCAAGCGCACCAATCGAATCAAGCAGGATCGAAGCACCCGAAGTCTTACCCGCCATGACAAACGTGACCCCGCTTTGAGTCAAAGTGAGATTTCGCGCCAGGGTGGCATGACCCAAAACTGAGAGCCTACTAAACGCGCCTGCCGTGGGAGATGCGGTTGTAATTGTGACCGCGCCCGTTGAACTCGCTAGGTTAACATCTGCTTGGTTTCCGTTTGTGAGAGTCCATGTGTAAGCGGTCGCTGGGGAGTTGGATTGATTCGTTAAGGCCCACGCCCGAGCAGTCTGAGCCGCGCCAAAAGTTTGAGGCAGGCCCAAAACCGCTAGAGTGTCAGTCGCAGTAATTACGGGGATGTCGAGTTGTCTATTGGCAGTGATCGCCCCGCCTACAATTGTGTATGTAAAAGTGTCAGCGGGGTTATTGATTAGGAGGTTTGATTGGAGTGCGAGGTTACCGCTAATCACAGCCGGGCGATTTAAAGTCATCGCTCCACCCGCCACCCGAGCAATAGTAAGTGGCGAATCAATCGTATTACCGGCATCATCATATGCGGTCAATGCAAAATTTGACCCCGCATTTGATCCGCTCTCTGTATCAGTATTGGCCCGCAAAAGCCATCTTTGAGCACCATTAGTAAGGATCCTAAGACCGCGATTTGCCCCATTTGCCCCATCCGCATCAAATCTAGGCGATGCTGTGACCACCCCGCTAAATGCGCCTGTAGTCGCGCTAATCCCGTTTGCAAACGGAATCACCGCAGTTGTCGGAGTCGTCCCATCCCGCCTGATATACGCACTCAAATCAATATCAATGTACTCCCACCCGTCCGATGTGCTACGAGCGACCCGCCCCGATTCGTGGCCAATGTCTTCGAGTTTACCACCGCCAACATCATGAGATTGACCCGAATCCACCCCATTGATCCAGACCGCCCAATAGCCACGGGGGACGCTCAGGGACTCATAAAGTCCATTCCCTTTGTGGCTCATCGATATGGTAGACGCACCCCGCTTGAGTTGCACCGTGGCAGATGTGAGCGGGTTGCCCGATGCGGGGTCGCGCACCGTGAAATAGATTTTTTCATTGTAAGTAGGCATTAAAAGACCTCAGTTAATGTGATTCGCGCTTGTACCGATTGGCTTAAATTTAAGCCCGTGACGATGTATTTTGCTGATTTTAGGCGAGTTGGGATCGAGGGCAAGTCAACCTTTACAATCGACCCGATCTCAAGGCCGATGATCTCATTCAAGTGCGTTGTGAGCGTGACTGAATATCTAGGTTGAGAAAGCTGATTCGCAGTCCAAACCGCCAAGCGAACCGCGCTCAGATCATCCCGTAAAAATTGGCAATCAATTTGCTCCGTTGCGCCTTGACCGATTTTGTTTGCAGTCTTGATTAGCCCCAAAACCGCATCGGCACAATCCGAGCCCGTGACATTAGCATGACTCGACCGCGCCCCATTTGCATCCAAAACAACCGACCGCGAATATTTGCCACGCGCGTGGTCATACCGATAGCGCACAATGACCGATGTGACCAAATCGCGCCTTCCCGATATAGACCAAGTGCAAGCAGGCAAATTGTCACCACCCAACAAAACCGAAGTCGAATTGAATGTTTTGGCAATTGTAGCACTTCCCAAATCCTTGAATTGGATCGAATTGCGAAGGGCTATTGCACAAAAAGACGTGCGCTCTCTTGTGATTGTCCGCAGTAGATCCGAGGTGTTTTGAGGCGACCCCACCACAATACCACTTGCAAAATTGTCAGTGGGTAGACCCGTTCCCGAAAGGCCAAAAACGCTCAGTACATTCGCCATGGTCGCGCCTGATGCGTGCGGTGCCGATCTCGAAAAGACTTGATCCTCTTTGACCTCGACCCGCGCATTAAAAAGCATTCGCACAAAATGCAATTCGATTTGGGTTTGCAGGGTGAATGTGTTTTGGCTGCCCCAAAAATTATCCAACTCGTAGCCATCGGGATAGGCGTGTTTTGCACCAACACCTCTTACTACTAAGCTAGTCTTTGTAATATCCGAAGTCTTTTTATTAAGAGGATTGTATGTAGTGGTGCGGATTGATGAGACTTGATTTCGAACTGAGTCAAGCCTTTGCGCATGAGTCAAAGTTTGTAGGTCTGTACTGATTTTTCTGTAATCCCCATCGAAGTCCACAAAAACACCTTCGGCCCATGGGAAAACATAGCTTGCATCCGTCCCGCTTGTGTACTTGCCGAAAAGCATCCTATAAAAATTCGTTGCATCTTGATAAGACATGGACTCACCAATAACCCGCCCATCCGCTTGATTTATGCCAACAACGCTATAGGGGCAGTATCTCCCGCGAGTTCCGCACATAACGGAAAACTTTGATATAAGCCCATTAAATCCGATCTCTTCCCAGGTGATTTTGAGGCGACTTGAAAAAAGTGAGTTTGAGATTTTGACGCTCGGATTGACCCAATCCGCATGAGGGATCGGGCTAAAAATGAGCGGGCTTGAGTGGTAATTATTGGTCGTTTGCGCATCGCGCCATTTGATCCAATCGCCCGAAATACCACATCCAAGGGGGTAGCTAAATTCGGCTGTGGTTTCCGTCGCGGGCTCAAAGGCTTTGAAAGTCGTGGGGGCAGGAGGATCAGGAACAAGCAAAGCACCCTTACTTGATTGATGCGTGTACATGGGCCAACCGAGCGCATCATAGGCCTCAACAATCGCGATCTCTTTGGGATAGAGCGACCCTGTGAGCGTGAAAAATGCACTCTTTGGCGGATCTTGACCGACCCAATTTGTACCTGCATTTTGCACAAAAACCGAAGTGCCAAGTGCGCCCCGTGACACCTCAACGGGTTTCGAGCTGAATGCTGCATTGAGAAAACCTTGTGCGCTTGGTTGTGGTGCGGACCCGCTCAAATCATAGGCAAGCGACCGATTAGAGTCCTTTTTTGCGCACTCACTGATAACCTCCCCATTCGCAGGGAAAAGGGCATAAAATGGACTCCCTCCATCAATCGAAGCATTCCGCGCTGAGTCCATGGATGAATCACCACCACCCGCGCCACCAATATTGCTCAAGAGCGATCCACTTGCGCCCGTATCAATGCCAGTTAAAACCCCGCCCGATTGCACCAAAGTCCCACCAATGGGCCAAGACCGCTCTGCACTTGATGAGTATAGGTTAATCCCTAAAATAGTCGCGCCACTTGTACACACCAATCCCGAATCGGTTGTAATCGAATTAGGAAATACAGCAGGAATAAATGAATCAGAATCGTTCATGTTTCCGATCACAATAGGAGCGATTTTATTTTCTCGACCCGTGACGATACTACCCGAGACTTTGCCTCTTAAAATATTATCTTCTTCGGCAGTAAATTCAGTTAAATTAAAGCCTCCTTTAATATCTGAAATTACCCCATCGAATAGCTTTAGATAGGTGTCGGTTAATGGGTATGGATTTGATGGAGTAAATGTTATTACATTTGCATCTAAATCAGTCCAATTTGTGCCGTTAAATGCAAGTCCAGGTATTACGCCATCCTGCGCCCAAAGCCGAACGCGCCAGCCTAGAAAAAATGTCTCATCGGTTGCGTTCGCTTCGCACAGGGTCGCGTACCAACTATTTAACGCTGAAATGGAGAATTGTAGCTCTGATATTTTTGCAAGTGGATTTCTAAAAATATCATCAAAGCCTTTATCAATATCAGCAAACTCAAAACCATTATCAAAAACATTTCTCGGAGAGTTACCATAGTGAGTTGATCCGCTTGATGTTGCAAATGTGAATAGGGTAGCAGGGCCACCGATTGAAGGGTGATTTGATACTGTGCTAGGGGCATCGACTTGACAGACCCAAATTAAGCGATTAAGCATAGACACCCTCTGAATCCATTACACCCGCACTCGCAGGAATTGCATACCAATAAGGTATAACCGCATCCCATTTATTTAATCTACCAGTAGGAGTAAATATACTATTTGTGTTAGGCTCTCCCGCGTAACTCGCGTTTGTAATAGTAACTCCCACACCTAAACCTAAATCATCCCACGCATCGGGAACAATTGAAAAGGTGAATAATCCAAAACGAATCGTATAAGCAAAAAACTGCTCCAATTGAATCTTTTGGGAATTGCTCAAAAACTTGAAAACTAACTCCCCTTGAATAATAGTAGACCCGCCATCATAGGAAATTGACTGACCTGTAAGAGTGCGAATCGTTTTGGTTCCTGTTCGAGATAAACCGAAACGGGAACTTGGATCTAAACTCTTGCTTAAATTGACTGATCCGATTAACATTAAATCCTCCGCATCGAATTGTTAATAAGTGGGATCAATTCGCGCTCAACAAAACGCTTATCGACCACACCGCCCGAAATGGATATATTGATCCCGCCTGATTTGACACCGCCAAGACCGCTCAATTTGTTCACAAGGTCGCTAAACCTGCCCTCGTTCAAGGCATTGACACCCTCACGACCTAGAGCCCTTGTACCCCGTGCGTTAATGATGGATTCTTGCCCGTTCTCGTTTGCCAGGACCAACGAATTAACCCCTTCAATCATCCCGCCCGTAGCCATCCGAGTGGATCGCATGGAGTTGATTGTTGCAGTGGTTTGTGCAGTTGCGACCGCAGCAGCCGCGAGTCCCACGGGTAAAAATGGCTGAGTGGCCATTGCGTTCATAACCGCGCGATACCCACTCAAAAGGGCCTCGGCCACCATGAGACTTTTCATCTTGGGGAAAAATGATCTTGCAACAGTGAACGCGCTTTGGGCCAAGTCAAAACGGGCTTCCCGCTCCGCATGAATCCGCGCTAACTCTTGCTCGTGCAGAGCTTTTTTTGCATCGGCATATTGGTTCTCAACCGCTAATTCTGCGTTCTTTTGTTGCTCCAAAAGTGCGATTGAGGATAGTCCCATTTCCTCCGCTTGCATTCGTTTCTGTTCAAAATCCAGGCGAATCTTGGCAAGCTCCGCCTCTCGTTGCATATCCGCTTGAATGCTTGCATCAGCTTGAGCTTGAGCCCGGTATGCAAGCCCATCCACATACAATTGAGATTTATAGGCTTCTTGCGCTTTGAGTTGTTCTTGCTCTTTTTTGATAGCCTGGACACGGGCCTCATTGGCCTTGTTCTCCGCATCAATTGCGATTTGCAAGGAGTCGTCTTTTACCTTTTTGGCCTTGGTTTTTTTGCCTCCATCTGTGACTACTCCACCCGCGCCAAGTCCGCGCCCATCGTCTGTGATCGCAGTCGGATTAAGCAAATTGGACGCTTTGCCATAAAGCGCATCAGAGGACTCTTTTAGGGCATCCCGCGCGTTTGTGACAAAGTCGATTTTGATTGGAGTCTTGCCAAAGTATTCAAGGAGCTTATTAACATCTTTGAGCAGTTTTTGCAAAAAGTCATCAGCGACAAAAGTGATAGCATGGAAAATATCCACCACAGCCCCCGCTAGAGCGTTTGCAGATGCCAAGATCCATCGAAAGCTCGTTGCAATGCCTTTTGACACACTTGCAATAATAGGGCCCCATCCTTTTGTTAAGTCGATCAACTCTTCAAAAACCGGTATTAGATCCTCTTGTGCAGATGCCCCCGCTTGCAAAAACATTCCTGACAGACTTGCTTTGAGCGTGCCGAATGTATCCGCAAGCGCATCAGCTTTGGCCCCTGCCAAGTCGTCAAAAGTAAGACCAAGCTCCTTTGCTTGTTGATTTTGGGCCTTGAGTGAGTCCGCGCCTTGGTTAAGCAAGGGGATCAAGTCCGCTCCTGATTTGCCAAAAATGCCAACTGCTAAAGAGGTCTTTTTGGCTCCATCTTCCATCTGTGCGAATCGTTCAGCTACATCTAAAAATAGCTGATCCGAAGTCTTGGCGACTCCCTCAGCAGTCTTTAGGCTGATTCCCATTTGCTCAAAAGCAGGGTTTCCTTTTGCGGTCGCCATGTTTAATTTGGTAAAGGCTCCCGTGAGCTTATCGAGCTCAATCCCCGCTTGCCCAGCAGTGTAACGCATCCCACTTAAAAACTCCGTGGACGTGCCGACTTTCATTGCCGACTCCCAAACTTGGCTCATATCGTCAGCAGTTTTGAGGGCAATCGCAGATACTCCCGCAAAGGCAGTCCCGAGTGCCATAACCGCACCCATTGCGATTCCACCTGGGCCCAAAGCAGAGATAGAACTCGCCACACCCGCAAAGCTCGACCGAAGCCCGCCCGCTTGATTATTGAGGCCATCGACCCTTTGCGAAAACCTCTGCATTACCGCAGTGGCCCTATCTCTCACATCTAGGTTAAAAACCAAACTTTCAACCATTTTTCATGCTCCTAATCCGATCAGATATTATTGATTCTCTCAGTTTGCTTAACTTAAAGCTAAGTAACTTCTGAAAATATTCCTCATCCATATCAACAACTCCACTCATAAAAGGATAGGCCATAATTGTGGGGAGCTTTTCACCATCAAACGGACTCAATAAAATAAGCCGATCTGAGATTTCTTCAAATCGGCCTAGTCCCGCACAATCTCGATACATTAGGGGGTTTCCCTTGGGGGCAGTGTGTCGGCATGAGCCAAAGTGCTTGCACAATCCGCGAGATTCACACTGAGGCACCCCTGCATCTAACTCATCCGCGAACTCAGGATCATGCAAGCACTCAAAGCAATCACTCGGACTGAATTTCAGATCCTTTGCTTTTTGCCATTCGAGTAGATTTTTTTTCCCCACCTTGGATGTACGAGGTCATCCAAGGCTTAAATTCGGGGATTTGCGCTTCGAGTTGTTCAAAGAAAAGGATCTTTTGATCTAGGGTTAATGAGTCCCAATCGACATCGACCCCCTCGACCCGCGTACATTTTTCCGCGCAAAATTGAGTATGTTGATTAAAGAGCCATTCTTTTTGTTCAGCAGTAAGCGATTCAAATTTTAGAACGGGGTTATTTGGGTCTTTTAAGTCGTAATTTGCAGGGGTTAAATTCGAGTGAGTTTTAACCCATTTAGAGTGTTCAAGCGAATCAATCCGCTTAAAATAAACAGAAAAGCCCTCATGTTTGCGCGGTGCAAACACAGGGCCATCTAGTGTTAAATCAAATGTGAGAGCCATTTTTGTTCCTTTTTTAATGACTCAAACAATATAGGTTTTTTAAGCAAGGCGCATATAGTTTGTGGTTTGATCGTTTGTGAGCGCGATGTAAAAAGGTGGATTGTGTACCAAAGCCACCGCGCTTGCACCGCCACGACTTGCCACGAATGGATCTGCATTTTTGGGTCTGCGCGCTTTGAGTTGCAGAGTCCAACGAGAGCCATCACCGATCTCCTCTTTTGCATTCACAATTTGGCATTCGGGTAAGCACAAAATAATTCGATCTGTCCCGCGAGTGCCATCAAGTTTTAGGCTTAAAAGGGTTCCCGCTTGTTCCCAAAGCTTGTAGTTAATATCCTCGTGTCGGTTGATTGTGAGCTCAATATCCACATCGAGTTTATCTGTGCTTTGTGGCTCCGCGCGATTGATTCCGCTTTTGGTTGTGAAAATATCATCAGCATCACCAAATGCGACTTTTACACTAAAGCTGATCAAATCGACTTCGGGTAATACCGCATCAGCAGTGCCGATTGGGGCGGTATATTGGCCAATGTATGACTTGAATTGCCGGGTCAAAAAGTATTGACCATCTTGAGACGCTTGCTCTGTGAGCGCGTTGCCCTGGGTTTTGTTGGTATCGCGTAAAACCCGTTCAGCCGATCCGCTCATCTCGAGCATGAGTGGCATCTTGGGTTCTGCGCTTAGAGTGAACTCTTTGACTTTGCAGTTGATTGCAGTTTCGTCATAGTCAGCTAATTGGCGCAAAATGTGCAAATAGGTGTTGACTCGGTCGTTTGCGTTGTAGGCAGGGGATAGGCCCGCGTTTGCAGTAGCAAGTGCCGCCTCTGCTCCCGTGTATGGAGTTTGGTCTTTGCCAAGGGTGCGAAGTTCCAAGATGTGCAGTCGTTTTGATGAGGCCGTTCTTGGCCCACCCAAATCGGCATAGCCAAAACACCCAATCAACTCAGGCCCGTTCACCTCTGTGTAGATCTTGGTTTTTGCGCTCCAGGTCACAGGTACGGCGGTCACTTCTGATTCGCGGACTGCCATGGTTCCCGTTTTCGAGGCATCCTCATAAACTTCGGGGGTGTCAGAAATATCGACCTCATCCCATCTGCGCAAATGACCCGCGCCAAGGGTCGGATTGGTCGCACCGTTGTACAAATCGCCCGCTGCGGGGGCGTTTCCTTTAGCCTTAATCACTCCAAACTTGAGCAAATAGTCTTTTGTCGTTGCCATTAAATCGCCTCCTCATATCTGAATCTTGCGTTGGTATGTGTAATGGAAATGTTATCCGTAAGCCTTGCGAATTGTTGACAATCTTCCATCTCTAAACCTATCAAATTTGATGAGTTTATGAAGATCTGAATTGCTTGTTTGTGCTCCTCGCGATTTCCCGCGCGTGTAATTGCTTGGCTCACAGAATCGCTTTGCGTTGAGTCGTTTTTGTAAGTTCTGAACTCGCATTGAACAATCCAAGTTCGAGTCCTAAAAGCCCGTTCTACCTCTTGCCGACTCGGATCAAGGCAGATCGTATATGGCTTGATTGTGGCATCCTCTTGAGACTCGAAATCATGCGCCCAAACGACTTGCCCTGCGTTGATCGCAGGAACCGCTTTAAAGGCTGAATCAAGCTCAGAGATTAGAGTAGCTAGACTCATCTTGATTCACTTGGGGTTCTTGGGGGGCATAAATCGGAGCTGATCCGCTTGAGTTTGTGCAGTCATCAAGTAGCGCGCCTTGGTTTGTGCAGTCGATGAGGATGCAATTCTTGTAAATCTCACCCTTTTGAAGAGTCTTTCCACGGATTTCTTGATCTCTAAAAACATTCATGGTGTGCGGTTCCTTTGATATTCCATGTGTCGTGTGATTTGTCTTGCACTCCAACTAAATGCTTGATGGAGTGGTCTGAGTCGTTGTCGCCCTGGCTTTCGTATGTTAGCCAAAGCAAAGAGGGACTTGCCTTCATCGCCTTTGATTTCATAGGTAGCTGTCAAATGTCCACGGGTGCGCCTCATTGTAAATTCGAGATTGTCCCGTCTCATTGTTTTCGTAAAATTCCTTGTGGGATGCACTCCCGACATGATCGAATCTAAATCCCACGTTCTAAATGTGTCGATGTAATCGAGTTGCCTTCCCACGATTTTGCCTTTTGCGAAGGCTCTGCGCGGTTGTGCAGGGGCTCGTGTCGGTCTTGGAGCGTATCTGTTTTGGCGGGAAAATCCCCTTTTGTACCGCTCTGATGGGCCGACTCTGCGCCTTGTTTGCTCGATTGCCTTAACATTTTGGGGTAGATCTTGATAGACTCTGTCGGGGTCGCCCTGCACAAAACCGCGATCTTTCGCGCGGTCCTGAGCAAGCATCGCAAGGGTTCCAAGTGCATTACCCGTGATTGTTTGAATGCGGTCAATCGCGTTAAAAATGGCCCTTTGATTGGCTGTAATATTTGCGGATAGACTCACATTCATTTGGATCAATTGCCTTGAATGAAAATGGCTGTGAGGGCTTCGATCAGCTTCTCACGATTCGTGATGCGCCCATCGACACCCTTGATATTGCCAAGTTCGCGGAGGTCTGCATCAGTGTTTTGGGAAAGGCTAGTCATGTAGTCCAAGACCTCTTGGGGGAGAGCGGGTTCTTTGGCGGGGGCTTTGTCGCGCTCGTCCGTTTGGACTTCGCTTTGATCTGCTACAATCTCTTCAGCAGGGGCCTTGATTTTGAGCTTGGAATACTGCTCCAAAAAGACTACTTGAGAGCCGATTTGAGCAGTCTTGGCGACTGAATCAAACTCAGAACGCAAGGCATCATTGTTCTGAAACGGGCCTTTGACTTGGGTTTGACCATCGGGGGAGATTACCACAAAACACTTCAAATTCATTGTTTACCTCTAAAAAAGGGGGCCATATAAGCCCCCTTTGGATTGATTTGTTAAGGCTTAGGCCGAGACCATGCGCTTGAGAGTTGCCGCGCGGGTCATGCTGTAACCATACAAGGCCTCAACAGTGATTTTACGTGTGCGGGTTTGCTCTTCGATGTACTCGTAAATGGCGAATTGCATGCCTGTTTTGGCATCGGCAACAACGTCATAGCTCAAAATGGAGCCACCGACCTCGACCATATCAGCACCGAAAGCGACTGCAATGGCTGATTTATCTGTGATAAAGCCGACCAAGTTTTGTCCGTTCGCAGGCAAAATGTTAGCACAGATCACTTCGAATCCGTTGAGATTTGGAATCACACCTTGACGAAGCGCGGAGTCAGAACCAGAGCGATCAACGGAAATTACACCCGCATCTTTGAGCAGTGCGCCATGATAGGAGGGGTTCAGCACCAAAGTGTTGTTTGCTGCTGCAAATTGTGCAGTGGATGCAACAGTCCACAAGTCAGCGACATCAGCAAGGTCAAACGTGGATGCCGCGCCCGTGAATGAGGCCGCGCCAAAGTTTGCAGAGGTAATGACTGAGCAAATGTCTTGGAATGTCGCAGTAATAACCGCTTGCATATGAGCTTTGATGAGCGAATTGGCGCTAATGCGACTCAAATTGCGTTCCAAAACTCCCGATGTGGATTTCTTGCGCTTGTTGAGAGTCACATCAACAAAGACGACACCGCCATCATCCTCATTGGAGTAGTTCGCGGTCGAAGCGTTGTAATCAACTGCAGTTGCAGAGGAATACACGGGGACTTTGATTGTGTCGCCTTGCAGATTACGGGAGGCATCAACACCGACCGAAAACGCATCAATGGGGGCGATTGTGGGGCCAAGAGCATCAATGAGTTCAAGGCCAATTTCGGAAATAGTTCCGTTTGTAAATACTGAGTTTGCCATTTCTTAAAATCCCTTACTTGAGTTTGTTTTTGTGTTCTTGGTAAAACTTTGCGCGGGCAACGGGGTCTTTGATTTCTTGCATTTGGGCTTTTAATGCCTCGCGCTCAGTCGAGTCATCGCCATTTGATGCAGGGAGTGGTGCGCCATTGCGGAATTGATCCAAATCAGGATTAGGAGATTGGCTTGCTTGGGGTGCACGTCCTTTAAGGTCATTGAGAAATTGACTCAAAGCATCTTCGACCGTCGCTCCATTACGAATAAGAGTCTCAGCAAGTGCCGATTGAGTCACATCAGCAGATGCGCGGATCTTGTCTTGGCGATCTTGTTCAGCTTTTTTGTCAGCTTCGTTTTTGGCCTCAATCTCTTGGATTCGAGCCTCAAATTCTGCCCGTTGTTTTTCGAGGGCCGAATCAAGTAGGGCCTTGTGTTCTTCTTCGGTCACTTGCGCGGCCTCCGTTTTTGGTTGTAGTAAATGATTAGGACATTTTGCGAACTTTGTCAAATCAAATTTAGCAACTTGTGATGATTTTGAATCAGTTTTTTCGGTTGCGAAGCCTTTTTCGATTGATTCGTCAGCATTAAGCCAAGTTTCATCATTGAGCAGTGCGTTAATCTCATCCTCTTCTAGTGAGGTATTAGATTTATAAATACTCACTAGATTAGCTTTGAGCGCATCTAAAATATCCGCTTCTTTGCGCATTGCATCGGCATCGCCCATAGCAAAAGACCATGGATTATGGATCATTAAAACCGATCCTTCGGACATAGTGCGCTTCGATCCCGCCAAAAAGATAATGGATGCGATTGAGGCGGCAATACCATCAACAACGGTCTCAACTCCACGGGCTTTGAGGACATTGTAGATTGCGATTCCATCAAAAACAGATCCCCCAGGGGAGTTAATTCGGACCACGGGAGTTTGGTCTTTTGGGATCTGTGCGAGTTTTTCTGCAATGCTCTGAGGGGTAATAGACCACCCATCAATAGCATCATAGATCATGATTTCATTATTCATCGTTTTGGGCTCCTTTTGGTTCTTCGGTGTCGTTCTCTTGGGGGTCTTTTGGTTCTTCTGCTTGGGATTCGTTGGCATAATTCCCCATTAGGTCGCTTGGTTTTAGGTTGTATTTCTCAGCCACTTTTTGGATCACTGCGATTTCATTGGCACGGGTTTCTAAATGCGCAACGAGGTCAATTCCACGCTTGGCGAGTTCGCTTGTCATGGTCGTGAGTCCCGTTTCGAGATTGGTTTTTGCCGCATTCGCAGTTTTGACCGCATCGACTTCGGAATAATTTGGAGAGCCGATCCATGAAGGGACTTGGGTAGCTTCTTCAATCGAGATCATTCCCATCAAATAGGCTTCCATCATCACGGCCTTGTAGATCCGCGCAAAAGCAAACGAATTGCCCCGATTCCATGCGTCTGCGTACCGATAAAAGCCCTCTGTGCTCAACTTGCCCGATGCAAAATTAGTCCTTGAGAAATCCTTAAAAACGACCTCAACAGGTGCACCGACTGCTGCACAAGCAAATCGCACCGAACGCTCAAAAAGCACATCTAAATCAGTGTTTCCGCTTGGAGTCACGTTTTGCACTTTGGTTCCACGTGGAACAGTCATGATGCCATCAGGGACTGCATCACTCAGCAGAGTTACACCGCTTCCAAACGGGTCAATGATCGCATTCCCATCCTCATCAACTGCACCCACACCCGCATAGGTATCTGAGGGGCGATCCGTTTCGAGGATCACAGAGATTGCCGCATCTTTGTGAGCGCGTTTAAGGCAGGCATCCCACAAATTGGCTATATCGCTAATTTCCTGCATGATTGGGGTAATAATGGGGAGGCCACGAGACTGCAAAGGGGCTTGTGAATTGGGTCTACGCATCAAGACCGCAAGAGGTCGGCCTGTTTTGGGATCTTCGCAAGCTACGAAAACTCCACCATCTGCATCCTCATCCTTGTAATAATAGCCCGCCTCTTTTCCACTCGCAGTAAATCCCACACCATGCCAAAAGCGTAGACCTCGCCATGTGCCGCCTTGGGGCGTGTTTTCGGGGTTTGTGAGTCGTGTGGAACTGACAATTTGAATCCGAGTTTGCAAGCCAAATGCACTCGAATCGTTTACGATCAGAACCAAACAATCACCGACCTCAACTTGTTGTTTGACAATCTGCGCATAAATGGAATCAAGGTCTTGAGTCCCGCTAATGCAGGCCGATTTAGCCCACTCCCTAAAGATCTGAGTGCCCATTTCGGGGCCGACTGCTGTAAGCCCAGTCCCTGCGATAAAGTCGGTAAAAGAGCGCGAAAAAGCCGAAGCGACTGAGTTATTTCTGTGCAAATAGAGTGCACGGGCTTGGAGTCTTGGGAGGTCAGCAGTTAAAAGTAGGTTCTCGGATTTGTCCGCACGAATCGGAGTCCATCCCAAATCACTAAAATCTGCGCCACGATAATGACGGGTCATTGTAAGCCCCTCCGAACAAATCGAACAGGTCTATAGGCTGAGAGATTGCCCGTGTTTTCTTGCTGAATCTGTTGTTTTAATCGGTCTCTTGCGCTCAAAAGTTCGTTGATTGTCAAGTAATTTGTGCTTGTCCCATCTGCACGAGTCACAGATTGGACGTGTCCATTTTGACTACTAGCGAGCTTTTGTATTTGCGCTTCGATTGACGCAAGATCATCTGTAAGTGACATGGCACTCCTTTTGCATTAAAAATAAACCTTTTGACATAAAATTAGAGCCTTTTAGACCTGCGCATTGAAGCTAATTGCAAAACTTTGGGTGAAATTGGCTTGTTTTGCGCTACGACTTGGGGTTTTTCTGGCATTGGAATAGGTCTAATCGTTTCGGTTTGGGTGTAAACTTGCTCCACTTTGGGTTGAATTTTGTGCAAAGATTTCATGTGGCCCGCAAAAATTGCGTAGACCGTTGCATCTCTGAGGTCATTTTTGGCGAATTTGTGCGGCTTTTCCCACTTGAGAACGATGCCTTGAGCGGTTTCGACCTTCTTTTTTACTTCGGAATTGAGGTGTTGGAGATACCTTTTCGACACATCCGCAGGAATCTCTAGGCTAAATGGTGCGCCCGATTGAGTTTCTAGGCTTTTATGGAGTTCGTCTTGCCAATAAGTGTGGTCCAAATTGAATAGACTCACACCGACCGAAGCCTTACCATATTGCGCTTTGGGGTCTGCGCTTGTAATCACCCATGGAGCGGTTAGCCTGGAGTTACCCATCACGGGAACGAGCCATGGGTTTCGTCTGCAATAGTCATAAATCACGGGAGTATTAAAACCCGCATCAATCGCCCCCGCAACGCAAATAGGCGGGTCTCCATGGCCTAGCCAAGTCATGCCCTGCATTGTGGCGATTTGGAATATCCCTTTTTCAGCACGGGAGAATGATTCGATCCCGCCATAAAAAACAAGATCTTCCCAAATGAGGTATTTTCGACCATTTGCACCCCATCCGAGCAAGACCACAAAAGCGGAGTCCATGCCAATATCAATTCCGATTGAGCAAGCCACGACATCAGCAGGGATTTCGCCCCGTTTGTGGGTCGTGCTGAGTAGGGATTCTTCAGATATATCTGTGGTCAAAACGCTCAAATCCATAGGCCGAGCGCACCATGAGTTCCAAAATTCCGCGAGTTTTGCGGGGTCGTCTTTGCATTCAAGATAGGCAGCCACGACTTGGCTAAAGTTTTTAGTGATAGAGTGCCAAATTGCTTTACGAAAACCTACATGGGTCTCAGCTAGATCGGGATCAAAGCATCCGAATCGTTGCCCTTGCACTAATCCCATGTGATCCGCATCAGTTACCTTGCCACCACATGCAGGGCATTCAGCCCATGCAAGGCTTTCTGTTTGGATCTGTCTGTAATCAACTCCATCAGGCCATCTCAGAGATTCAAAATCAAAATGCTCCCATGCGCCACAATGAGGGCATTTCCATTCGATTACATGCCTTTTGGATTTGTTGTAATAATCTAGGATGCCACCACCACCCGATAATTTCTTTGGGGTCGATCCGATTAGGATTTTGAAGTTTGGCCTTGTTTGACCCCGTGCAATCAAAAGGCGAATCGGGTCTAAGTGTCCTGTTAAGTTCTCATCAATTTCATCAGCCGCCACCCAATCAGCGGGGGTTTCAGCCATTGTCTGGGGGGAGGACATTAAAGCCCAATTGATATAATTGCCCGCTTCAAATTTGAGCTGTACTTTATTGGACTTGCCTCTTTCGTTAATGAATCCAATAGGGGATCGCTCTGCAATGGATCGAAAACGATTGTATACACGGGTCTGCAAAGTGCTACCAGGCAAAGCAAAAACCCCGTTTACTTTGCGTTCGCCCATCATGTAGGCAGTCGCTTCAATCATTGTAAAAGTCTTTGAGCTTTGGGCTGCATACATCATTGTTATCATGGTCACATTTGGATTGCGTAGCATCTCTAAAACATCTTTAGATTCTGGAACCAAGTCATGAGTCGGTCGATCCACACCACGCAAACCCTCACCCGCAGGGAGTCGTAAAACCTCCTCGCACCATTCCCAAACGGGCTTATCTAGCTTGGCCTTAAAAATGGGAGCGAGTTTTTTTGAGGCGATTGCTAAAAACTTTTCTTTACTGATTGGCATTAAGGTAGCCCTCGCACTCTAAAAAGGCTTTATTCATTTCGCCTTCAATAATGTCTTGAATTTTCTTGGGGTTCTTTTGGCCCACCAATTGAGGGGTCAAAGTGTACTGCACTTGCCGAAGCCTCGAAACAAGCCTTGAAATGATTTCAAAACTCACAGAGGTAGCGTGTTCAATTTCGACTAGATTGCCCTCGCGTACCTGGTTCTCCATTTCCACTTTTTTGGTGGATTCCTGCCGTTGTCTGATTTGCCAAACTAGAGCCACCTCAGTGAGTTCAGCATAATCCATGGACTCTAAATCTGCATCAAAGTCAGCCAATTTCGAATCCATTTGAGGCATCTTAATAGGCTTGTTTTGCATATCGGGGGGCGGGGCAATTTGATCTAAATCCTGCCCTTGTCTCTGCATGTTATAATGTTTCTGACATAAACCCTTTCTAAACATGTTGTTTTGACATCCATAGACCGAGCATTTTAAGACCGTTCTAGTCTTTGTTTTCGGGCCACCTTTGGCTTTTGGCTTTGTCATTGATAAGCCTCGCTTATAGTTGATTTTGGTTGATTATCAATTGATAACCTACATATTTGAGGAAATTTCGCGAGTGCGATG
>Ga0315901_10002648_pt1 | contig 24330 bp, 42 predicted proteins | sample LakEriMetagenome_10_FD_203761 | JGI IMG/M metagenome (GOLD analysis project Ga0315901, IMG submission 203761) | Freshwater fungal communities from buoy surface, Lake Erie, Ohio, United States - Buoy 2 MA116 | ecosystem: Environmental > Aquatic > Freshwater > Lake | place: USA: Lake Erie, Ohio... | reverse complement strand
GGTATGATTATAAAGAAAAAATTTTCATCAGAAACAGATCTCAGAAGATTTGAATCATTTTATGAAAGAAACATTAACAAACTATCTAATAGGGATATCCACGGAAACACTGTTGATACAAAAGTTTTTGAACAAACATCTACCGAATTATTACGATCAAGTTCATAGTATCAGTTTTGTTGTCAGAGAAGATGACAGGTACAAAATTGAAATTATATTGAAAAAAGGGTCATCTAATTTAGACGAATGTGATTCTTTTGGAATCTTAGAAAGAGTGGAAAAATTAATTAGATTATGTGGTTATAATGGGTCAGGGTGCGGAGTAAGTGTTGTTAAAATAGCATAAGATATTTATATCATTATGGGAACAAAAGCAAAAAAGAAGATGCCGATGAAAAGTAGAAAATCTGGCATTAAAACAATGAAAAGAATCAAAGAAAATTGGGAAATCTTGAAAAAGTTTTTCTCAAAAAAATAGTATAATGTCAGAAGATAAAATTTATGTCCTGATAGAAAAAATTCTATCCTCGATAGAATCGAAGTACATTTGTAAAATTTGGGTTGATCCTGAAATGGATGACGATGCTTATTGGATTAATATTGTTTTCAATTCTAAATTTATGGAACTAGAGGGACATCAGAGGTTGCATCGTAGAACTGAGATTGCTAATATAATTGAGAACAAGATCAGAGATTATTTTGACGTTAAAGTGTTTGTTGGTACAACTGTGGATCAGAAATGCTAAAGTTTGTCTTTTTAAAAAAAATATATTACCTTTTTGGAAATATATTTTTATGAGTAAAGTTAAAATCTCCACGGCTAAAGGTGATATGGTAGCCGAGTTGTACGACAACGAAACACCAATCACAGTTGGAAATTTTTTAAAGTTAATTAAAGACGGTTTTTACGACGGACTCAATTTTCACAGAGTAATTCCAGGATTTGTGATTCAGGGTGGATGTCCAAACGGAATCGGTAATGGTGGACCGGGTTACACAATACAATGTGAAGTACAAGCTGAAAAACAATTTCACGACACAGGTGTCCTTTCAATGGCACATGCAGGAAGAAACACAGGTGGTTCACAATTCTTCATTTGTCATAATAGACAAAATACTCAACATCTCGATGGAAACCATACTTGTTTTGGTAAAGTGATTGAAGGTCTCGACGTGATTAACAAGATTCAACAGGGAGACAAAATCAATTCTATATCTGTAATTTAAAAAAAATGAAAAAAATAATACTATCCCTCCTGTTGGTGTTATCAACATCACTTTTGTTTTCGCAAACATACTACAAGGCAAAAATCACCGAGTTATACACATACAATACAACAACAAAAGAGTGGAACCTCTACGATAAAAATTCTGATGTTAACATTACGGTTGTTGTTGAAGATGAGTTCATAAGTTTCCAAGCAAAAACTCCATCTTTTTATAAAATTTACACCGAAACAAAAGAGCCGTTTAATACCAAATCATATCGGGGATATAGGTATTCAGGTAAAGATTTGAAAACCGACACCATGGTTAAAGTCGATATTCTTGGATCCAATGAGGAAGGGGTTGCAATGGTATCAATTGTAAACTCAGTTGAAGGGTATAACTTCAGATTTTTTTTAATCAAAGAATAACAATATAGACCCTCCTCTCGAGGGTTTATATTTATAATCATGAGAAAGAACATCATTTTAATTATCGGAGTAATCTTAGCGTTACTCCTTATTTTTTTTGTAATCACAGGAATCAAGGCTGAGGAGAAACCATTCAACCAAATTGAACTATCTAATAAAAATGCCATAAACAATTTTGAGAATCCGTCCTATTATGATACCATACTTCAGGTAGGTTTAGATAACATTGGTATTGAGGGTGTAATTGTTAATGTAATGAAATTAAGTGATGGTGCTAAATCACAGTTTGATGGTGAGTTAAAAGCTCACGTCAGATATGTTGGGGATAATTTTTATTTATTTATCGATGAGATGGATAGAGAGGATGCAATTACGGTTATTTCACATGAGATTATTCACATGCAACAATATATCTCAGGAGACTTAGTATTCGATGGTACAAATGTAATATGGTTAGGTGAGGAGATCTCTCTTTATGCTAAAGATTATGAAGATAGACCTTGGGAAAGGGATGCGTATAAAAGGGAGTCTGATTTGGCAAATAACTTGACTGAAATTCTTTGGTAATATTTCCAATATGAATGATGAAAAAAGATTTATAAACAAAATCATTAATTCTTTCATACCAAATACTCCGTTGAGAGTGAAAGATTTGGTTATGACCGAGGAAGTTTACATAGTTTATGCTAGAATGTATTATGGTCATGAAATTCCTGACTGGAAATCCGAAATTTTAGAATATGCACAAATGAAAGTTGCAGAATATACTTCTGTACCTGTAATAATTTGTAGAAAATCTAAGGATTTCGAAAAAATGAAGATCAGATATGGTTTTTCGAATCACCCAAAGACTAAAGATGAAATAGATGGATGATAGATTTTTTAAATTTGTTAATTTAAGGATCAAAGAGAGCTTGAATAATGCTATTTTACACGACCACGGTAACTCTCTATGGGTGTGCACCCCAGAATTCGATAATTGGTATTTCGAATATCAGAATAACCAAAGTCTAACATTTAACTCTATCTACTTCGACCCCGTTTTGGAACTTTTTTCTATCTCCAAAAACGAAAAATCGAAATTTTTGAAAGAATGGTTCGAAAAACACATCAAGCTTCACGTTAGATCAGTCTCGAGAAGGAACTCTGATCTATCGTACCTCCTCATGGAGAATAGAAAAAAAGAAAAAAAATGGGATCTCAAGGATAGATATGGATTTCCTTATGATACCGTGAAAAATATTGTTGAAATTAAGAAAAAAGACAAAAAAAAGATTGTTTTGCTGGAAAAGTTTCTCGAAAAGAATAATTATTCTTAAATGAAAGTACTCCACTTCACATCATGGTTGTTCAAAGACATCTTTTGGTCACTGAAATGGACATGGATGGCAACTTTCATGATATTCCCAACAATCTTCTTCACACTTTATTTCCTTATTAAGGAAAAAGACTCAAGAATGGAAAATTGGACCATTACTTTTTGGGTTTTCTTGAATATTTCATGGATGTGTCATGAATTACACAATTGGCCGACATGGATCATGAGAATTTTCATGATTTTGGGAGTTTTGAACTCAATCAGACTTCTGAAAAATAGCTACCGTTCCTAATTTCGTAGAAAATATCTGAGTTTCTGTCAATAAAAGACCAATTCGCTTTTTCGAGACCAAAATGTTCGTTAACATGATCCAAAACTTCCTCAGGAGTAAACTCAGAACAACTATAGAGATCAAATTGAAACATCGCAGGGTCAATTGCATCCCAAACGTGGATTGATGCATGTGAAGTAGCTAAAGTCACAGTACCTGTGATACCTTCATTACCTGGTTCATTAACATAAACTGAGGTTGGACCTGCCACAACCTTCATTCTTACTTTTTCCACCAATTTGATAAGCCACTCGTTTAGGACTTGTTCTGATTTGGGCGGATTTTTCACATAGCCCTTCACTAAGAAGTGAAGATGATTTGGTACAAACATTACTAAAATTTAAAACATTGATTTCATTTATGATCTTCAGGACTGCAAACCATTTCCAACTCTTTCCATGTGAATTTTGGTTTTTCGTTTAGGAAAACGAAACATTTCCATTTTTTTTGTTTTTCAAAATAAATATGTTTCTGAAAGTGTGATGGTATACTTGCACCCGTTGGTAAAATTAAAGGTTTTTTATCAAAAAATACCTTGATAGTGATTGTTAAATTTTCTAAATCATCCCATTTTCTTTCTTGCTCCTCTAAAAGTCTCCACTCACCTCTATTAAGGAACTGATTCTGAAGTGCCGAGTTTAAATAAGAAAATGTTTGTTTTAGATTTTCAATATTATCCGAAAAAGTTGCTGCAGGTGCTAAATGACCTTTATCGTAGATATTGTTTTTGTAATCCTCCCCGTCAGAGGTTTTAATATCTTTTTCTGTGTAGAAATCCATCGATCCTCTATTAACATTTGTAGGTCTGTTGGTGGATCTGTATTGTAACCAAACCGGTTGCTCCAATTTTTCGGAATAAATCACACTGAATACTTGATTTGTTACTTTTACAGAGTCTCTCAGTTTTTTTTGAGAAAAACCACTGAAAGAAATTAGTATAAAAAATAAAAAGACGAGTTTTTTCATTTTGTTTGTAAATAAATATGGAAAAATCTACTATTCTGAATTTTTTTAAAGAGATTATAATTTGAATATGATAACTAAAAAAACTGTCACCTATTTGTCCGATAAAAACATGGTGTTATTGATTCCTGCAGGTTTGAGTTTGGATGAGTTAGAACCAATAAAAATTCTTAGTCCAACAATTAAAGTTTACCATAATGACGAATTCATAAAAGAGCGTAGAGGAATATCATACATGTACTATGAAAGCTTAATCCCGAACTTCGATAATCCCGAGTTGTTGATGTTTATTAAAAATCCTTATTGGAGAATACTTGAGGTTTATCTTTGGAAATATCTCTATTATGAATCATATGGTTCGTCAATAACCAAAACTTTCAAGAAAACGATCAAGAAATTATATGGGACTTTGGATATAGGGTCTGAGAAAGAGAATAGACTCTATGTCAACCCACAAAATCTTAATTTGACTAACAACTATTTCATTTGTGAAAACTTCCAATCGGAGTTCAAAAAATGGTTCAACTTTGAAATCGAAGTCCAACCAAGACAGAATATTAGGGTAAACAAACCAACATCTTTATATGATTTATCAATGCAGTCTCTCTCCGATTTTTATGATTCCGAATCTGCAGAAATAGTGTATAACAAACACAGAAAGGTATTTGAGAAATTCAATTATGATTTTTACTCATATTTGGATTATCATGACCCAATAAGAAAAATTCACGTTCTTCATGGCGACCTCGTAAATAAATTTGAGATCTAACGTATATTTATGGGTATGGGAAAAAAGTTTTTTTTAACAGAAGCTGAAAAAGATTCAATCAGAAATCTCTATAACCTTAACGAACAGGAATACGAAGAGGTTGAAGTTGGTGATGATGGTGAAGAAAAAAAGGTTTTCTGTAATGCGGAGAATACAAAGAAATTAGACGACATATTTGGTGATGATGAAATCCATGATGATCTTAAAACAATTGTTTTAGTTAAGAAGAATGGTGTTAAAGGTCTTGCCGATAAATTGGAGGCTTTGAAATCTATCAGAATGTTTCCAGGGATCCAAGACGGAGGTGAGTTATTAGCAAATCACGTCATGTCCACTTTGAAAGACATAAGACCTTTCAACTATTATGATGAACCATCAAGACAGTGTAACAAAGCGATGGACAAGGTTATTGAACTTTACAAAGAGCATGAGCACGGTGAAGAATTGGTTAAGGATTTGGAAAAAGTTTATGGATCACACAATTTATCACAAAGAGCTAAAGAATTTATCAAACACGGAATCGATCTTACCAAAGGTAATTTAGATTCTTAATGATTTGATGTTTCATAATTTTTAATTAATATTAATGTCCCTCTTGGGACATTTTTTTTTATGTCAACACAATCACATATCGACAAGGTAAATCTTCAACCAATGGTAATCCCTTACCCGACCCATGTTGGGGCACCGAAGATTGAACCCCAAGACTTAACCGCTTTCAAAAAACACGGTCTGAACAAAGTTGACCGAGTAGTTAAGAGACGATTTGATGAACTCGTTAAAGAGGCAGAAACCCTCCAAAATTCAATCCTACTTCAACAAGAGGTCTATGAGTCAAACTACAGATTCGAACCGATAATTGGGGAGATATACCACTTATATGAGAATTCTGATGGATCCAAGACACTATCACTTATTGGACCAAAAGAATGGAATAAAAAACACCTCTATTCTGTTGTTTTAAATTCTGACATGACATGGACAAAATTGGAAGAATAAAACAACTTGTCGAATCTTCGTTGAACACCTCCTTCGGAGGGGATATTATTATCAAGGAAATGATTGTCCTTCCCACCCAAAAATACAACGAAAAGACCACAGGATGGGACCCCGATTCGTATGCTATTTTTTTATCCATCGAAGACAAACGGACCGACCAACCAGATTATTATCATTTTGTCTCCGATAATCCAAGATACAAAATTGCAGGTTTTTTAGAATCACTTTTGGGTTTCGAAGTTTGTGTTGATTTAGTCTGAAAACCACTAGAACTGGACTAGAACTAGTATTTTTTTATCATTTTTTATTAATTCTATTATTATTCTAAAAGAATAATAATTATTGTCCTTCTGACCAAAAGCCAAAACTTTGTCAAAAATGTAATATTTATCTTCATATGGAAAATCAATCAGTGTGGACAGTTCTTATTACTGTCGTAACAGTTTTAGGATCTGCAAGTGCTTGGAGATTCTACGAAAAAAGAGCAATGAGAAAAGAGAGAGACGAGGAGTTCATTCGTCATGATTGTAAAGATAGAATTGCAAAATTAGAAGTTTTGTTACAAGAATCATCCAGGGAGAAAGACGAGATGAGAGCTACCATATTAAAATTAACTGAACAGGTTTCCGCACTCGCTGTTAAAGTAGAGTACCTTCAGAAGGAAAACAGTGAACTATTGAAAAGACTAAAAGGGTAATATGAAAAAAGTTATAAAACTAACGGAATCGGATCTCAGAGAGATTGTTGAAAAAGTTTTGAATGAACAAGGGAATATGTTTGGTACTGCAGGAATGGGAATTCCAGCACCATTCAGTTCTACACCAAAATCACCGGCTCGTAGTAAAGAAAATATCAACCCTAAGGGTTTGAAATTAGGTGACGGTGGAAAGGCAAACCCTGCTAAGGTTGCGGATGTGAAGAAATTACAACAAAAATTGATGGACCTTAAATTCCTGAGGACTGATAGTATGATTCCTACTGGATACTTCGGTAAATTGACACAACAAGCGTTGGATGCATATAACGCAGGTGACAACGCAGTTGCTGCGAGTGTTGTGAAGGGGGGTTTAGATGCCACCAAGGGTGTTAAAAAGGGTGTGGTTACAAAAGGTAAACCTTCTCAGGGAGGATTCATTTTAATTTTTGCTTTCCCTTCATATAAACCATCATTAGAAAAAGGAGATGCTTTCTCTGATGGATATGCGAAGGTTGTTCAATTCTTCACAGGAGACAAACCTGAAAAATTTCCGCCGATGGGTCATGGAGGTTGTGTTGTTATCGATAGTTTAGGAAACAGTACATTATATGAGTTTGGAAGATACGAGGGACACGGAAAAGGAATGGGTCTTGTGAAAAAGAAAAATTTAGGTAAGATAGCCAAAATCAATAACGGTGTCTTAGAAAATGCTAAACAAGTTGCGGAAATAGCAAAAAGAAATACCCAAGGAGAAGGACCAAGATTAGGTATGACAGTTGTGATGTTCAAGTTACCAAACCCCGCAGGTGCAACTCAATATGCATCAGTTAAAGAAAGAAAATATGAAATTCTTGATATGGATGCAGATGATGAAGAATCAAACTGTGGTACGTTCACTCTCAAAGTTGCCCAAGCTGGAGGAGTTGATGTTCCTGAATATTGTTTCCCAATGCCTTCAGCTATGGTACAACAGTTGAGACTCAGTGCTGACGATTATTTTTCTATTTAATAATTGTTGTGAACAATTTTTAGACTTTTACTATTATAGATGTCTTTTGGAGATACGACGAGTTCGTTAGGATTAAATTTGTTCCCATATCTCTGTTTAATTGCATACATCGCTATCGGACTGGTCAAGTTATAGTTTTTGAACTTCTTAGGTTCACTTAATTTTATTCCTGCAGCCATATAACATTTCCACACTAACTCTGAACAATAGATTTTATTGTCCGACCATTGGAATTTAAGATCGTAGTTTTTCCCTATTTGTTTTTTAGCATAATCATACATTTTGGATTTTTGATTAGGACTCAAAGGAGTATACGGTCTGATTACCGCGTATCTTCCCCCAACTCCCCTACTGATCCAAGAATTTAATGGAGTTATTTTGACAGGTTGAACTGCTTCGAAAACATAAGGTTTACCGTTTCTATAGAAAACTATACCACAATGAGTAAAATTTGATTTGGTAATCTTTTGAAGCATAACACTTTGATTACTCTTAGATGTGTGGAGAATTATATCACCATCTTTGAAGTCCTGAGAAGAACAGTTCGAGAACACGAAAATTGTCAGAAGTAGAGATAGAATTGTTTTCATTGTTTGTTATTTCGTACAAAGATATAAAAAATTATATTCCAAACAAATTTTTTTAAACATCCCATCGAGTCATAACCTTGACAGCTTGAATTTCAGGAAAAAAATATGGTATCATATCTTGGATTAAATAATCGACCAATCTTCGATCAAGAACTTCTTCATTAATTGTCTCACCCAAAACGATAACCGCTTCAATCATAACTGCGTTTCCCCTAACTGAGAAACCTATGTTGTGAATTTTCACTTTTGTATCAGAACCATACATCGTTTCTATCTCGTTTTTTTTAATAACGTTGAGATAGTTCTCCATCATGTTCTTTATTTTCTGATACTTCACACTCATAATATAAATCCTAAAAAAGAAAAAGGGAGTTTTATCTCCCTTGTCCTCTGTAGTTTCTTTCTTTACTGTCATGTTTGTTACGACTCTTCTGAGCCTTACCACCTTTTCTTTTACCGAAAGAAACTTTTCTTGAATCACCGACTGATTTACCTTTGGCCATGTGTATAAGTTTGATTATAAATAGATAATATTTATCTTTATGTTTGTGATTACCGAAGAAGAAAAGAAAGAAATTTTGAAAAAATATCAGAACGATACTTCTGATGAATTACTTACGCATTTGAAGAGACATTTCCCAACGGGAGAAACTCATATGCAAGGTTGGGAACCAGCGAAATACGTTTTGGTTGACGACAAACTTCGATATCTAAAGGGTAATAAGAAATACTTGGTCAGTAAAATTTCAGATATGGTCGGAAGTGAATGGATCCATTTAGGAGATCAAGTCATCAGAAGAACTGTCAAGAAATATATTGACGGAATAAGTCTTTGAGTTTATTTTTAATTTATGTTCAAAAAAACATCTGAAGATTTCAAGATTACAAAGTTGGATTACCCATTTCCAATTTATGAGATGGATTATACCCCAATCCATCCAAAAGAAAAACTTATAGAAAAGTTATACAGAAATACCTACTTCCATAGATGGGAGGACATGGTTGCAGAAAAACCGGGTATTCAAAGTTCGATGAAGTTGAGATCCCCTGAAATTGTTGAGATCATAGATACGAGTAGGAAGATGGTCCAACAAATACAGAGAGACTGGAAATTGCCTTACTCAGATACCTTAGAGTCTCATTGGATTTATATTAGTGGTAATGACAACCCTTACGCACCGTGGCATAAACATCATTGGGTTGCTGAGGTGGACAACATTGAACCTCATTGGACCTATGTATTTTATGCAGAAATGCCTGAGAATCTTGAAGGTACTGATGGAAGGTTATACTTCAGATTGGATCATGATCCAGAAACAGAATATTGGATTTTACCGAAGGAAAACACATTTTTAGTTTTCCCATCACTATTGGATCACAAACCTGAGACGGCCCAAAAAGCAGCAAAGAAAAGAATCGTGATGGCAGGAAACTATTGGTTCGATTACGGACAAAAAATTTGGTAAAAATTTGACGGTTCGAAAAAAACCTTTTACCTTTGTAATGAGTTTGGAACTCACAGGTGATGAAAGATACTCGGTATTCAAATTCAAAAAAAAGTTCTTTAAAAATTTCTCGGTTCGAAAAAAGATTTTTATCTTTGTAGAACCTTTTGGTAGCGGTAGCTCAGTCCCGGTAGAGCAAGGACCTGAACCGTCCTGTGCCAGTGGTTCGATTCCACTCCCTACCACTAATTTATTCTTCGGATTAAGCACGAATGTCCGATAACAGTGGGATCAATTAACTTCAGGGTTTCCGTGTAGACCTTTGAAAACTGGAGTGAAAGAATCTCTATGAGAATAAATTAAAAAAAAGTTTGGAAGATTGAAAAGTCTTTCTTATCTTTGAAAAAGAAACGGACAGCGGAATGTTTTTCTTAGTGGTGGTTCCCCATACTCACCCAACCAGATTTCTTCTCCGCGATATAAATTAGAAAACGATGGTTAACAAAAACACGGGAGGTTTATACGGAAAGGTCAATCCAGTTTTATCCTTGGTAAACTAACAACCACGTCTTTTTTTTGGATGTTTTGTGACATATAACAAAAACAGAAGTTGTCCACTTCCTCGGGTTTATGGTCTTCGCCCACGTCCTTCAAAACACAGACCGCAATTTTCTCGACGGAGAACTCGGGGGACACGACGGTGTCCCCTTTTTTTTGTTTATACTATTTATAGTTAAAACAAAATGGCTTCGATAACCCCTATTGCATACAAACCCGTGGGATCTATCCCAGGTACAACTAAAGTTGGTAATTTAATTGCTGGAACATCAGCTCAAGATTATGGTCTTGTAGGATCAGAATATGGTGTAACCTTCTGGTCGACGCCCGACCAAGACTTGGGTTATGTAATAGCACAGGAAGATACGAGTGGATCACATACGGGTAATACAGCCTCGGGTGATGTTCCTGCATACGTTGGTTTTTGGAGAAGTGATTTAAAAACCGAAGAGTCTTTCATTACTTTAGCAGAATCAGTATCTATTTGGGATGGTGATCCTCAAACATTTGCCGATGGTACTGAAGCTCTCACTTGGTTGAATAACAACGGGTATTGGACATCTTTCACACCAAAAACTCCTTTTACAGAACTTCAAACGATTGCTGAATATCTTAGAAATTACATGCCCGATTTCAGAAATCCAAGTTTCTATGCTTATCAATTAGATGGTAGTGGGTATTTTATAGATGATGGTGGTGGTGACATGTACGATAACGGAAATATTTCATCTCCATGGGTAATTTCGAATACAGAGTATATTGGTGAAGGTGGATATAGTTCAGGTGCATATCCATTTGCCGTAGATTATACAAATTCAGCAACTACTACAAACTTGGATACTAGTTTTGGGTATATCAGCTTGGGATATCAGCAGTATACAGGAACACAATCTCTAACTTATTTACCATTGACTGTTTTAGGTTCAAGAGATAATGATACATATGGGCCAGGATTACCTGTTGGATTTCAAACGGGTGGAAACTCTGGTGCTGACGGAGGTGGAACTTTAGCTAGTGGGACGATATACAGTGGATCAACTATAAGTGGATTTACTGTTTGGGCGTTTTTCAGAGAAACATATAATGCAAGTGATCCATCTCACTGTGATTTATACATATTGATGGGTCATCCGAATTGGAATTCTACATTCGGTACTGTTTCCTCGTTTGCCCAACCAACGAACGTTGGAGGTTGTGGGGGATATCTATACACCACAGGTGCGGGTACTAAAAATATATTGTCAATAAAAACATTACTTAGTAAAAGCGGTGGTTCTTTAGTTTCGTTGGCTGAGTGTCAAAGTGTTGTAAACAACTTTGTTATTAGAGTTAAGGAGTCCCAAGGATTTTAATTCATTGAATAAATAATATTTATAAAGATATGGCACAGACTAGACCTTTTGCATATAATACCGGTGGTCCAATATCGGGCACAACAAGTTTCGGATCAACATTAATCTCAGGTGATATTGAGGTTGATTATAGTGAGAATTATGGTGGAGTGAAGTGGTGGATGGGACCCGATGAAGACTTGGGTTATGTGATTGGTAACTCGAGACCTGGAGGACAACCTGTACCCTCAGGTGTAACAGGTGTTGCACAATTAGGGTTTTGGAGATCCAAGTTCAAAACAAATGAATCATTTTTAGATCTTGCGAATTACATAGGTGCAAAAAATGGACAACCCCCCTTTTCAAATACAACAGACGCCGAAAATTGGTTGAACTCTCAGGGGTATTATACTAGCTATAATTTACCAACACCCACACCAACAGCATCACAAGTACCTGCAACCCCTACACCAACACCATCAATCACGGTGACTAACACTCCATCACCAACTAACACTTTAACCCCAACCAATACCGAAACACCAACAGTGACACCAACACCATCATCAACACCGACACCTGTCACAGGATATTCATTTAATTTAGTTGCTTTACCATATAACTTCCCAACTTCAGGAAATTCAATAATGAATGACCCAATAGGAAATGTTTCGGGTTCTACAGAAATCAATCTTCTATCAACAACGGGCAGAGGTTTTTACATTAACTCGTTTGATTCAAGTAGTGCTGATACAAGAAATTATTTCTCAGGATTTACGGGTCAAAGTGTTACAATAACATTCTCACAAACAGGTAATACTGCAATATATTCAGGTGATACAAATTCGTTCAAATATTGGGAATCGTCTCCAACAGATAATGGATTTGTGTTCGGAACTGGTATAGGAACTCCACCTACGAATATTCCTTCAGGAACTGCAGTATTGATACAGTCCGCAACAACTCAGTATACAATTGGATTCCCTGTATATGTAAGTTTGGTAGTCAATTAAAAATTGATTCACCAACATTTTGGAATATTTATAGATAATAAAACTACCAAGTATGAAAAAGTTTTTCTCAAACTTATTCAACGACAACAATTCAATCAACGAAAAAAGCGTAGTGGGTTTTTTGGCATTCGTAATGATGACAATCTTCGCCGTTGCTGACATCGTAACAGGATCTTTAGGTAAGGATCTTGTTATCAATGAATTCATCTTCAACGCTTTCCTTTGGTTGGTTTTAGGATCTTTCGGAATAGGATCTGTTGACAAATGGATCAACAAATCGAAAGGTGCTGATGATGTTGAATAATCAAAAAAGTTAATCCCCTCTTCACGGAGGGGATTTTTTTTATATCTTTACAGAATGGTTCCCTATAAAGAAAGAGACATATATTATACCGATGACGGTAGATTAATGGATGGTCAATTTGCAATAATGATGGATTGGGAAAAACCCATCATGGAATTTCAAGCAAGACAGATCTGTAGGAATGGTGGTGATATCTTGAACGTAGGTTTTGGAATGGGATTTTTTGATGATGAAGTCCAAAGACATCAAATCACCTCGCACCATATCATTGAAATACATCCAAAAGTTCAAAGTGAAATGATAAAAAGAGGGTGGGACAAAAAAGAAAATGTAACACTTCATTTTGGTGATTGGAGAGACATTATGAAAACACTTCCAAAGTTTGATGGGGTGTACATTGACACTTGGGATGAACAAATTCATGATTTTATCAGATATAGTCCAAATTTCCTGAAAAAGGGAGGACTGTTATCATATTTCAATAATCCCAAAGATGATTTCGATAAAGATGGTATTAGTGATTATGTTCTTGATCTTATGAATGGTAATTTCGATGTTAGGATAGAGTCCATTACAATACCAAACGTCGATAATCCTGAAAGACAAACAGGAACATCGGACATTGCTTATTGGTGGCAGAAGGACAAGGTCTATAACTCACCTATTCTGATTCTTAAATAATTTATTTCATGGCTTTCGAAAAAAAACCTGAACCCAAACCAACAAAATACGAATATGTATTTGAGGATGAAGATTGTATCTCAATATGGAAATACAACACAAAAATCACAACAAACGGTCCTGTAGAAGTTGAATACAAATACAAGAGAGGGTATGTCCATCCAGGATCTAAGAAAAAAACTTTAGGAGATTTAGCTAAGGAGGGAAGAAAAAAAAGGTGAGATTTCTCCCACCTTAATAATTCAACCTTTTTTCAAAATTCTGAATCAGTTGTTTGATGTTGTCACGGCCAACAGGATTTGCTGAGTGAACATTCCAAGTTGGGATAGGAAGACCATTTGTCCAACAGTATTCACATAACCATTTTGCTGCATCATACCCTGTTTTCTCATAATATTTGAAACTTTCTTTTCCTGTTTGAGGTTCATATTTGATTTCTGCCAAATCATGATCAAAGGAGATTTCGTCAGGGATACCATTCTCAGTAATCCAATTCACGAAATCTTCATAGGTTCTGAGGACAATCCACCCCTCACTTTGAGGATTTCTTACGTCGTCTAAGTACAACTTTTTGTATTGGGTCTGTTTCATCATTTTTTTCTATTTCTTTTTGTCCAACTAATTGATATGCATCCCATAATTGCCCGAGAGCATATTGAATTTGGAATCTTATATCTTTATGTTCCTTTGTTAAAGGATGACTTAGTATGTGATCATCGATTGTGGACATTACAACATGTAATCTGTCCATCAACTCAAGATAGTGTCCGTCGTTAATTTTAATTGGTTTCATAATATTCTACAATTTGTTTATCGTTAACATCAAATTCCAACTTGATTGGTTTATTCTCGTATTCATATCTTTCGTTGAGTACAGAGGCGTTCAGAAATTCTACACCATTAAAGTTTTTCTGACCATAGGCACAGTGTATATGACCACAAACATGGATTTTTGGTTGAACCTCCATAATTCTATGAAAAAGGTCTTCACATCCAACTCTTTGTCCACTTGGAGTCCAATCGAGCATTCCGTGTGCAGGTCCATGAGTTATTAAGATATCAGTGTTACCAGGAATTTTAGCCCATTTTTCTGCGAGTTTTTCTCCTCTTGGTAAGTTGAATGCCCAATCATAAAATTCAGGTTGCCATGGACTACCATAGAATTTTACCCCATCGATTACAACTTCAGTATCGAAAAGATAGATAATACCTCTTTCTTTGAATTCCTCGGCGATGTCGGTGTGAGTTTCGAAACCAAAATCATGATTACCTGCGATGAAGATTTTATGTTTAAAATCTGTCATTCCCAACCAATTCAAGAAGTTTGTAATTTCATGACTCTTGCCCATACTTGTACAATCACCAGCATGAACAAGAACATCACCACTACCAAGAATGTTGTTATAAGCATTACTTGTTAAATGATTGTGTTTGTTGTGTGTGTCACTGATGAATGTTATTTTCATAAAATATCGTTTTTGTCTTCTTCATCTAATCCCCAATCTAAAAAGTCTTCACCTTTATAGTCAGGATGCTTTTCGTTCATGTTATGAATCCCGTTAGCCCATGCCCAAGACAGAAGGATTAGTGCCAAAGATACTCCAATTAATAATGCTATCATAATTTTATTTTTTAATCCCACCAATGTTTCATACCTGATCCGTCGAACCATTTAGTCCATAAGTCAGTTTTCCATTTATCCTCTTCAGACTGAGTTTCCATCAATTTAATGTATTCTTTATGATTCTGACCCTTGAGAATGTTGAATAATTCTTCCCACTCGTCTTCTTCGATTTTAGTTGCTAGATCGAAAACTTTCTTGTTGTGTTCTTTATCTTCAGGGGTGTCTTCTTTATCCTCCCAAAATTCAACACCTCTTAGTTCTCCGATTTGCTTTTCCGATCTATTGATATAATTTGACTCTTCTAATGATTTGATGATTTCAATAACCCGTTTGATTTTTTCAACTTTTTTATTTTTAGTTTCTTCAATTTCCCAACCATGAAACTCTAAGGTGTGTACTGTTTTTTCTAGTGACCTTGATAACATCATTAGATTGAATGAGTAATCCCAAGATCTAAATCTCCATAGTTCCTTTCTGAAGTACCAAAGGTTCTCAAAGAACATTGGAATTTTATATCGAAAGACTTCGTATGTCTTGTACCACCAAGTCTGTTGCATAGAAAGTCTCTTCAAAGACTTCCAAAAACTATCTGCAAATGTAACTTTCATATTTTTTTGTTTATTATTTCAATAATTTGTCTAGTTAGAGTTCCTGCGGTTTGAGTTCCATCGTTGGACCATGAAATTATCAACTGTTCAATCTTCCTATAAATTTCGTTTGGATCATCAAAAATTTCACCACATTCGTTACACATAATATCAATTATTGGTCTAGTTTGTTTAGACCAATCGTAATTGAAATGAAAATTTTCTTTATTTCCACAATTTGGACAAATGTAGTTCATAGGTTACAAATTTAGTAAAAAAATAAGACCCGACAAAATAAATTGACGGGTCTTTTGGAAAAAGGGATATATGAGAACACTCTTAAGGAGTGATGTGATGATAAATATATCCGAAAATAAAAAAATATCAAATATTATAGGTCAGAAAGACGATTTTTTACTTTTTCTAACAATGATTCATCGAATTTGACTCCATGACGGAACTTGAAGTTCCTGATTAATAATTTGATTGAATCAACGTATCCATACTTTTGGAGTAATAAGAAAGCGCCAAGATCTGCTTCTATCTCTTCTTCACCATCCCTCGGACCACTATGGTTTAGTAGGATGTGAGCAACCTCATGAGCCTCAATGAATTTGAATAACTCAGGTTTACCTCCCATTTCAATGAGTTTTTCACCATCAATCACAATTACATTCTTTTCGGGTATCATGAATCCGTAACCCAATTCCTCGAAATTAGGTATTAAGTTTTGATATAATGGACTATCATCTGTAACGATCATAATAAGTGTTTCAGGTAGAAACTCACTTTGATATGTTTGAACTCCATCCATATTTTTGTTCTTTTTGTTTTTTATACACTTCGTATCTTGCTTTAAAAGATCCTAACATGTATTGATATGTTCTATCATTGAAAAGGTGTGACCATTTTTTACACCACAATTCGTAACAAGATTCAGAAACACTAAAATGAATCTGAGTTTCACACGATTTTAAGATTTTGAAAATCCAATCAAAATCTTTTTTTATTTGTGAATCGTAATTTTTCACACTGAAGATTTTTTCAAAGATAATAAATTATGATAACAGATGATAATATTCTTTGAAATGTTTCAATCTATCAGGTAAACCAATCGTACCTCCGTTCACACACTTTGTTACATTAGTGACGGTTGCATTACTTTCATCAGTTACTCTTCTCAAACAGTTTTTACTAAAAAACCATGCTGCCGATAACAAAGGATATTTTGTAGAAACTAAGTCAGGGTTGGAAACTATATCTTCGTTAATTGCTTTACCGAAAGCGGTGTAATTATCTTTTCCTGTTAACTGAATATATCCACGGCCTCTGAATTTGTAGCCTTCACCTGATGATTCTGCACCGTTACCCATTCTCCCCCCGTAAACTTTATTTGCAATTTTTTGTGGGTTTCTAGCGTATGACTCGGATAAATTTCCAGGAAAATACTTTGGAAATATGTTTTTCAGACCTTGAGCGGAATAGTTTAGGTTTTCAGAAACAACTCTAAATCCCCCACTCTCATGTCCACATTGAGCTAAGAAGTGCGCTAATTTAAGAGGAGTATCTATACCGAATTTTGTTGCAACTTCAGGTATTTGAGAGATAACGTTATCAGGTATATGTCCCTTTAGTTTATCTAACTTCAATCCACCAACACTTGCGACTGGTGTTGATGGAACAGGTGCTGGTTCTGTGATCAAGGTTGATTCACCCATTATTCTTTTCCACGTGTTTTCACCAACAATTCCATCGGGGCTCAACCCGTTTTTAGTTTGAAATGATTTTACTGCATCTTCTGTACCCTTACCGAATATACCATCGGCACCTAACCCTAACTTTGCTTGGAGTTTTTTTACATCCTCTCCTCTGGATCCAACTTTTAGTATCATGGTGATTTTCTTTTAAAATAAATATTTTTATATTTGGGTATGGCCAAACAGATATTCTCGTTAGTCTTGTTATTATTTAAGGTGTACCTTTTGTTTAAAGGATTAGAATGGATATATTACAGAATAAATTATCCTGGGCTACATTCTATCGACGAAATTGATTGGATTTTAGTATTGATGTTAATCGATACTTGGTTAGTGTCTCACACTAAAATTGAAATTACTGGTATATTGAAGAAAAGAGAGGATTAACCGTTAGGTCTCAAAACGGATAGTACTTCAGGATATTGTTGATTTACAACATCTTCGTTTTTACTCTCGTATGGTATATTTTGTAAGATATATCTGATGGCATTCAATCCTGAAACTCTTTTGTCCTCAGCGTCAATTACAACCCACGGATGATTCACAGTTGAGGTCTTGTCAAATAATTTTTCTTTGAATTCAGTAAATCTATCCCAAAGATCTTGCATTTTCTCATCATTAGGTGAGTATTTCCAGTATTTCAAAGGTGACTTTTGTCTTATATCGAATCTTCTTTTTTGTGTTTCTTTTTCTATCGAAAACCAAAGTTTGAAAAGATAATCACCGGCCTTTACTAAATCATTCTCGAAGTCTTCAACGTTTTCCATGAAATCTTCGTATTCTTCAGGACTTCCGTAACCCATCACAGGCTCGATTAAACCTCTATTATACCAACTTCTATCAAATAAATTGATCATACCAGGTTTTATCTGACTTCTATATCTATTCCACCAATCTTTACGATCTTCAGGTGTTGGAATTCCCAATGCAATAATGTTATAATATCTCGGGTTTAGGTTTTCAGTGAATTTTTTGATCGTACTCCCTTTTCCGGCTGAGTCCCTTCCTTCGAAAACAACAATAACAGTCTTACCTGTATTTTTTACCCACTCTTGCATTTTAAGTAACTCTACTTGTAAATCGTAAAGTTCTTTTCTATAAATCTTTTTTGGGATGATTGAAGGCTCCTCGATTTCAAAGTCGTAGTCCTCCGATTCTGGTTCAGTACCATAACCACCTCTATCTCTGTATTTTAAAGAAGTGAGAACCTTTCCGAAGTATTCCTCTACATTCTTTTTTCTATCACCTTTTTTCAATAATCTTTTACGTAAACCTCTTTCTAGTAGGCCGAAGTCTATTACCTGTTTCTTGGCGAAGTCAGTAATATCCATGAGCATTTTTTCCATTCTTGGATTATAAAGTTTCAAAAACTTAAGTGTCAATACAATACGATCAAGATTGACATCGAGAGAGGGACCCATTTGTTCTTCCTCTTTGATGATTCCCATCACCTTTTTGATCCTGTCTAATTCTTCATTTAATATACTCATAACACAGATAAATAGTCTTTAATAAATATTTATAGAATACCAAGATACTATCAGTATGAAAAACATTATTCTTACTGCGATACTTTTCGCATTGCCCTTTTTCTCCGTTGCACAAGACACTAAGGTGTGTCTAAGTTCCATCGAAAATAAAATACAAATTGGACAAATGAAAGGAAACCGAAATTTAACTTTCGGATTCAAAAACATCCTTTTAGAATTTCTACAAGACAAAAATTATCAATTAGTTGATGATTGTAGTTCCGCAAATAGAAAAATTGAAGTGGAATTACTCTTCTTAGATGTTTTGAAAACTAACACGGGTATTTCCGTTTTCCACAAACAGAACGACGAGACTGTTTTAAGATTAAAGGCGAAACTTTTAGACGAAAAAGGAAAAAAGATTAAAGAAACTGTTGTCACCGAGAAATCATCAGAGATTTCAATGTCAACATTAATCGTTACTGAAGGCGGTGGTTTCAACCAGCAAGCCGTCTCAAATGTTTTGAAAAAATCATGCGAGACATTAATCATAAACCTTTTTAAAGAATGAAAAAATTAGTCGGGTTGATCTCGCTTGTTTTTGCTTCATTCACATCCTTTTCCCAAACACCTGAAATCGGTCATTTTCAACAACTCTCTACGGTGAGAAGGGGAGACACATTGGATGTCGCTTGGTATTTCAGACCTACAACAGGTGTGGATATCAGGAGTTTTCAAGTGGATTGGCAATACAAGAAGAGGTTGTTCACACACATCAGTACAACAGTTGATGTTGCGATGAACGGAAGATCTCCTGAGGTTTCTTACAAATCTTGGGACAATTACAAGTATAGCTCGTATGCCAACGGGAGCTATTCTTACAATGTAGACACAAGTTGGACAATCGGTAGAAACTATTTGGTATTACCTGCGGGTGCAGCGATTACTTCAAATGGTTATGTAATCCATAATAAGTACAAAATCAATCAGGTAATACCAAACTTCGAATCTGATTCAGTTTATGTGAATTGGGCAAGAATGTTTAGAGTTGACGGTACTTCAATTGGTGATAACGTAGCAATCCTTAACTACAATTCCATGAGAGTCAAGTTATTGGGTAACTTGACAATATCAGGGAAACTTTGGTTACCGGCTTTGGCTATTGCAAGAAACTGGACACCAATAATTTACTGTTATGATAACGTGACAGGTGTTTTGATTTCACAAACAGTTCCAAACTCAAGTACAGGAAATTACACATTGGACAATATCGATGAAAACAAAAGATATAAGATCCAAGTGAAGTTCAGTCAGGATAGTTTGATTGCAATGAGAGACAATGCGGTTACAATATCAGACGCTGTTAAGTCTTTCAATGAGTTCACATTCACAGATGTTAACCAACAATTCGGAAGACAGTATTTGAAACATGGTTTATCTTATCTGATTGGCGATTTGAATTTCAATCAAAAGTTAGATGGTGGTGATCCATATTCGATTTACGCATCGGTTTCAGGTTTGAGACCTATTGATACTACTAAATTAATTAGTGTATTCAAAAAAGATGAATATGATAGTCTTGTTTTAGGTACAAACCAATGGAGTGATTGGGCTAACTTCTCAAACAGAGGTAATTTCGTAACTGACACTGTTGGTACAACGAATCTAATATTAGATCTGAAATACTTCATATTAGGGGATGTCGACAGAAGTCACTCTTCACCCGTGCTTGATGGATCAGGTAATCAGGTAACAGCGGCGGTTTTCTTTGGTGACATGAACATCAACATACCTAATTCATATGCAGTAAATCAACCGATGTATGTTCCTTTCAATGTTTCGACAAATGGTATAACAAATACAGGATTACAATTTGAAATGAAATACGATGTAAACAAAGTTCGATTTGATGAAATTGTATCGAATATTCAAGGTCCTTGGTTACAGTATGTAACTCACGATGAAGCTAATGGAATAATACGATTTGGTGGAATGAATAATCAAAATAAGGGGGGTCTCACAGGTGAGGCCACCCCTTTTAAATTGAAATTTATAGCCAAAAATCCTGGAGAGGATATTTCATCTTACGTATATGTTAGAAAATTGATGGATGCTAGTCATGCTAATGGAGATCACTTCAACATAGTTTTAGCATCAGATAGGATTTTGTTGTCCTACAGAGCCAATGGTAGTGTTCCCGTCTTTCAGAATGTCGAACCTACCGCAGTTATCAGACCTAACCCAACATCAGGTGTATTTGAGCTTGTTGTCACACTTCCTCAGAATACTATGATGAATGTATCGATATTCGATTTCGCAGGGAAGAAGATAATGGATTTAGGTAACGTCAGGTCAGAGGATATGATTACACCAATTGTGAAAAGGATTAATGCTTCTTCCTTAGCTCAGGGAATGTATTTATTAAGGATATCAAATGAAAATAAAATAATAACTAAACCTTTCTTAAAATCTTAAAAAAATGTCAGAAGAACAAGTACAAGAGACAAATGACGGAACATGGTCAGGTCTCAAAAAAACAATCGTAGGAACCTTAGGAACAGTTGTTGCTGGAGGTGGTGTATGGTTAAGTACATTGTTGTTTGGTGGTGCTGATGATAAAGCGGAACCAGTACAACAACAAGCAGTACCAAATATAATCATCAATAATACACAACAACAACAGCAAGCTCCTGCAGGAAAAACAGTAGTTATAAAAGAACAGTCCGCTAAACCATCTGAGGCACCAAAACCAAAGCCAAAGAAGGATGATTGGACTAAAGAAGAACCAAAGTGGTAAAATATGCAAAGTAATAACACAGGATTCAGAGAATTATTGAATGCTATGATGAAGAGAAGATGGTGGATCACCGCCCTCGTTCTCGGAGGATTCGTTCTTATCATGGCGGCAATTTTTATGGCGATCATGGAACAGAACCCTATCAGTGGAGAGTGGAAAGAACTTCTACTTTTATTGTTGGGTGCTTTCATCGGTTCATATGGAAAAATCATTGATTATTGGTTTAGTGATACTGATAAGGACAAGATGTTAGTTCAAAAAATGGACGAAGAAGACGGAGTATCCTTTTCTAATACTCAAGACATTGCTCCCCAACCTCCAATCCCATCTCACAGTATTCCACAGGTTACACCTCAGATTACACCTTCAGTAGGTATAGAAATCGATGAAGATGGTGATGGTGTAATGGATGGTATCGATGAAGATGGTGATGGTGTAATTGACATGTATTTTGAACACCGTCAGTGTGAACACGTTTGGGGTGATGTAGATGGAGACGGAGACGAAGAATGTCTTAAATGTGGTCTAATAAAAAATGATTAACATGAAAAATTTTATTAAAAAATATCAGTATGCTATCGTAACCATTCTATGGTTCTTGATTATGTTCTTAATTGCAACAAATCTACCCGCACAAACTATTGGGACAACAAAAACCGAAAACTACAAGGCAAGTTTTGAAACTAAAATCAATATCGATTCACTGATGGATTATGACGGACCTCAGATCCCTATTCAAATATTAACGATAGGGATCAGTGATGAGGTTTATGAACAATATCCTGAGTTGAAAGAAAAGAAAGTAGGTCTCGGTGTTGCAAACATCGTTTTGGAATACTTGTCAGATCTCAACAGATTTACTTTTACCGAAGATAAAACCGAGATTAAAAACAGAATGGTGAAACAATTCCAAGCGTCTCAAGCAGGAATTACTCAGGACAAATTGGATGGTAGAGGAAAAATCAGACTAGCTCATTATTTTGTAACAATAGAGGTGTACGATTTTTCTGTTTCAGAAGATGAAACAGTGAATTTGAAAGATGGTGTAAAAAACGTCGTCAACACAAGACTCGGTTTACAGGTGAGGTTTACAGATGCTGAGACAGGAGAAATTGTTGCTGCTTCAGGATTGGGTGAAGCTAAAACCGTTAGAGAACTTACTCTACTCAATGATGATAATTTGAGTGAAGTAAAGTTCAATCAATCTACAATAGGTATTACTACCAAAAAGGCACTTGATATTGCATGTGGGAGAATACTTGTAAGATTAATTAAAAAGGGAAAATTCCCTAGATAAGAATGTGGAAAAGGTTAAGAACTTTTTTAAGTATATTCTTTATCTTATTTCTCAGCTTGAAAGCTGAGAGCCAGACCATGGTCTATTCTTTCGTAGACCCATGTACGAAAGAAGTAACAAACTTTAGTGTTCCTGTTCAAGGAGGAACTACAATATTTTTTTTAAGTCAGTCAAGATTTTTTACCGCAGCGGACGTTTCAAACGGAACCTTTGGATCATGGGTAAACCAAGTTTATGCTGACTATAGGAAGATTTCCCCTTGTTCTGTACAATCAGCATCAATTACAAGAAACCAAATCACAGCACAAGTTATGAGTAGTGTTGTTGGTAGTGTCATGAGTTCTATAGGAAGTTCCATGACTCTTGGTGGAATAACTACAAACTCAGGGGGAAGTAATAGTGGTGGTGGTACTGACAATGCATCTAAAGGAAAAACACAATCGGATAAAAAGAAAAACACAAGTAAAAATGAAAATAATAATAATTCTAATAGCACTTCCACTTCTTCTGGTGGTTCTGGTGGGGGGAACTCAACTACTTCTACAAACAATTCAGGCGGTCAAACAAATGGCACGGGTGGTAGTTCAAATACTCAAAGCACTGGGAATAATGGGGGTAATAGTGGGAGCGTCGGTGGTGGCACACCTCCAGCTGGCCAAACAGGGAATCAACAAGGGAACTCACAAAGTGGGGGGTCTAATCAACAAAATACTTCACAAACCTCAGGTGTAGGTGGCGAGCAAAAAACAGAGAAAGGTGGCGAAGTTGTTGCAACGACTGTAGTTAACGTGGATGTCAGGAATGACAGAGGTTCAGATAACTCTTCGGGTGGAGGTGGTGGATCCAAGAAATCATCTTCATCAAAACAACAAAGATCTAATCCACTTATTGTATCATCGGATTTAACTTCTGCTCAGAATTTGGATAAATCTTTCACGGGGATCATAAATGTTGGAATGTCTCAAAGTTCTTTAACAGGAACAAGTTCTTGGGGTGTAACCTCGATGGTTTGGTTTAATTTGAAACAGTTTGCGTTGAATGGGAGATACACAAAAATAAAATTAAATGACAAGGGAACACTGAAGTTTATACATAACGTTAATCTGACAGGTGCGTATTCCTTTGGAAATGTTTTCGGATTTTTGGGTTATAGT
>Ga0315901_10002644_pt1 | contig 24352 bp, 22 predicted proteins | sample LakEriMetagenome_10_FD_203761 | JGI IMG/M metagenome (GOLD analysis project Ga0315901, IMG submission 203761) | Freshwater fungal communities from buoy surface, Lake Erie, Ohio, United States - Buoy 2 MA116 | ecosystem: Environmental > Aquatic > Freshwater > Lake | place: USA: Lake Erie, Ohio... | reverse complement strand
TGCTGTGGATGGATCCGTGAGCATCCAGCTGCGTTCATCTGCTTTTCCTTTGTAATGCCCGTTAAGCGGATGTTCACGGAAAATAATCGGGGCTGAACCGGTATGCTTTTGGAGCTCATCAAAGCTGCCGACATACACTTGGATGCCATCTATGCTTTTCGATAAATCCAACATGAATGCTATGCATTTATCTGATACAGGATAACGTTCAAATACCTCCGGTTCCAGCAGCAGGATGCTGTTGGCCGGCTCCTCTTTGCGCCATACAGGCGAAAGATTGTAGTAGTTATAAATCAATACCGGCAGGTCATGATCAATAACCGGATCAACAGCAACAGGCAAATTTGTTTTCAGCAAAAGCTTTCCGGATTCGAGCAATACCTCGGGTGATGAAGCCATTGATAAGGCGTCATAATCCATATCGAGATAGCTGCCTTTTTGAACAGAACGGGTATAGTGATTGATGTTATCCTGATTGGCAATGTATTTCTTGTGCGAGAAAGTACCGGCTACCCACTGCCAGGAAAGTGCATTCGATGCCCAGTCGCCATCCAGCAAATGATGATACATCCACTTCGCCGGATCATGCCAATGAAAACCTGCAAAGTTGGCCGATACAAAAGCAAGATACATCCGCATGTGGTTGTGCATCATGCCGGTGGTCAATAAACGTTGTATACCCTGATCAATTGCATGTACACCTGTTCTAGCTTCGGCTACCGCCAGCGGCATCCCAGAAGCAGCTCTTGCTCCCTGGTCATGCTTCAGGTCCTGATCGATGCGATAACCCTCAGCCTGCCATACCCTTTGGAAATATTCCCTCCAGGCCATCTGCTGAATGAATTTCTCCAGCTGATAATATTTGAAACGCCGCTGTACAAGGTGTTCCAGTATGGTTTTCGTATCGATGAATCCACGCGAGATATACGGAGAAAGTTCAGTAACAGCTCCATCGATGAAGTTTCTGGTTCGGCCATAAGCAACAGGATCAATGGAATCAAGTTTGTGCAGCAACGCTTCGTAATCCATCATCGCTTGCTGATTTTATTGGAACTGATTTGTCGCTGGCGATCACATTTAAATCGACTGATATCAGGATTGCGTTTGTTAAGATGTTTCTGGCTAACGCCACTGTTTACCCTTTCTCTCCAAAGTTTAAAACTGCTTCGCTTGAGATTCTTGCGCATCAGTTCAATGACCTTGGCTTCCGGCAAACCAAACTGAATGAAAATAGCTTCGAAAGGAGTTCTGTCCTCCCATGCCATTTCAATGACCCTGTCCAGGTCCTGTTCCGAAATTAATTCCATGGAAGATCAACAACTACAGCACGCGAAAGTTGACTGAACCAAAAGAGTGAGAAACCAAAATTTATCTGCCTGCTCCGTCTGTCATGGCCCGCTGGATGGCGTATTGTCCCACTTTTCTGCCAACTGCCAGTCCGATGGTACAATCACTTCTGTAATGAATGGCGCCGTAGAGCCTAGACAAAGAAGCTTCACTGGCCATATCCTGAAATTGCTGGCTTTTTGAAGGAATAATATACCCAAGAATCTCAGCCGCAGCACCACTGAACGTACTGTGACCCGAAATATAAGCAGGGAAATTCGGCAAGCCGGTCAGGGTCTTGATGGAAGGATCTGCCTGGGAAGGTCGTGGATTGTAATAAGTATACTTCGCATCCCAACAAGCGATGGCAGCATCCATCAACGCCATATTGAGCAATGCAAAATTTCTTGCCCACCTGACTTCACTCCAGTTCAACTTAACAAACTCTTCAGCAGCAATGGCATTCCAGTGTCCCGGAGGTGTATAGGTACCCACACCATCTGCCCAAAAATGAACTATCCTGATTCTCTCTCTGGTAGGGTTCTTGCTGTAGTATTTGACCTCTTCGAGTTCCTTTTTGAATTCGGCCGATCTTGTTGAAGGGGGTGCTGATGGACGAACAGCAGTTACCAAAGTAGCAGAATCAAACAAGAAGGATCTAACCCTTCCAAAATACGGAAGCATGGGAGGCCTCTTCGGCAACTCCTGACTGATCCATGGTTGCTCATTATTTTTGATACACTCTTCTTCAAATTCTTTCCAGAGATTTGTTCCATTGACAATTCCTATTGCAGCACCCGCTCTGTCGGTTCTGGCTCTTTGTACATGCAGCTGCGCCACACTGTTGCCCAGCGTCTCTCCCGCATCAAGATCAGCAGCTGTTTCCAATCCGGATAACAACCGGGCCCTGCGATGCTGCGCCATCCTTTGATTGATGTAATTGATCTCCCCGGGAAATAACAGCTTCAAAAGAACAGCGGAAGCAGAATAGATCACCGCATCTGCAGAAGGATAAGCGGCAACACCCTGATCAGGAAGCAATGCTTTGATCCTGTTATCCATCTTATAGGCAGCCACTCGGTTCCAATTGGCTTTGAAGGCATGGGCTGTCACCAGCGCATCATACTGTGCCACACTCACATAAGCATAGGCCCTGGCTGCATAAGGCGGATTGGCGAAGGGAAAAAATGGATAAGCCAAAGGATTGGCTGCACTGGGTATGGGATAGCTGCCATCGGGATTGTTCACCGGTGGAAGGTTGTATTTGGCCACCAGCTCCCTAAGGATCTCATTCCATCTCAACACGCCCCCGGCTCCCCAGTATTTCAGGTTCTCCTGATCTTCCTTTGATATGTTTTTCTGGAGCTGCACGATGTCATCAAGCTGTTGCTTATAAGCAGATCCGTTAACATCGGGTGGTGCTGCCGATGTAAAATTATCCTTGTTGAAAGTCAGCACCGTTTTCCAGTTTCCTGCTCCCGCATCGGCATTTGTAGGTGTAAGCAAAGGAAATGAAAGGTTCACTTCATTCAGCTTCTTCCCGCAGGAGGCCAAAAAAAGCAGACATATGATATAGCGCAACTTCATGTTAATTCTTTTTACCTCCAGTCTTTCCACTGACATTCAAAATGTAGAAAAAACCGAATTGGGCATGACTGGCCCGACCCATGTTCCTACCATTTACGGTTTGAAAAAAGGCTGCGGTCAGCGAGATGCCCTTCCATTTCACAGGCTCATATTTACCATTGATACCAACCCTGGTCATGTTCATTCTGTTGGAAGGGAAAGGCATGTTGTTTCGGGTGATATCAAACCCGCCCTGCGTTACCCAATTGTCAGCAACAAATTCCGCAACAATTTCCTTGTTCCTGAATCCTGCCCTGATGTTGTTGTAGATCACATTCGGCATATCAACCCTGTCGCTGTATACCATCTGTGTTGTATAATAGGCCTTTCGATCCAATTCAATATTGCTTCTGGTGATCAGGCTGGAACTGATGGTGGTAAAGAGATGGTTTCTCTCATAATCGAGCATGCCCCTCAGGATCATGTTGCGTGAACCCAAACCGATGGAAAGAGGAAGATAATCCTTCACATAGTTCTGAACGGGTGTACTGAGTCCACCGATGGCAAATACAGAAAAGGTATTCTTGCCAGACTTCTTCCGATACGCAAGATATTTGGCAAAAACGGTGAGGTCCTGCATCCCCCTGAAACCACTGAGCTGACCAGCAGAGGCACTGGTCCGTATATAGGGCATGCTGAAAAGGATATTCAACTTCTTGTTGATGCCCAGGCTGCCCATGGCACCAGTCATCTTTGTTGAAACCGTTCCAAGGTTCTCATTCCGTCTGAGAAGCCCTCCTTCCCAGTATTGATCCCATCCACTTCGGGCAGTCATGACCCCCACACAATAGAGGTTCTTGCCCATCATGATCCCATCGGTTTCATTTTGTGCCATAAGCTGCCTCGCTCCCGTTAACAGTAACAGGCAAAACAGGAAATAGATGTTATATGTAAATGGCTTTTTCACCAGAATTTTTTGACTAACAATCAGCCTTCTAAATTAAGAGAAATAGCGAGATCCTGTAACTAATTTAACGATGTGTAGACTTATTTGCGTTCATTCTTCAACAAAACGGATAAAGCAGTCACTATTTCAGGATGTTGTGCAGCCAGATTGTTCCTTTCGCCAATGTCCTTGCTGAGGTCATACAACTGTGGCAGCGGATCATTGCCCAGCTCCGTATTGGTGAGCTTATTCATAGCTGGACCATCAGAAGGTTCAATATATTTCCAATTCCCTTTGGTAACAGACAAAGTTCGAATACCCTGTTTGATCATCCATTCCCTTCCTTTTGGATCTTCTCCCAGCCATGCCTTGAGCTGGTTCTGACTGTCCTTGCTCTCTTCTATTGTAAGTTTATGTCCCACCAACCTGGCCATACTGGCCAGCAGATCAACCTGAGAAACCATGGCATCCGATACAGATCCTGCTTTCACTTTGCCGGGCCAGCTGAGGATCATGGGCACCCGGGTACCTGCCTCAAATGTACTGTACTTGCCTCCGCGCAGCGGCCCCCAGGGAGTGTGACCATTCAGTTGGGTGACGGCACCATCTTCGTACCCATCATCCAAAACAGGACCATTATCGCTGGTGATGATCACCATGGTATTTTTATCCAATCCCAATGTCTTCAAATGTTTCATGATCTCTCCAACAGTCCAGTCGATTTGCAGGATTGCATCGCCCCTGAATCCCAAACCACTTTTTCCCTTGAACATGGTCGAAGGCATGCGCGGGACATGTGGTTCGGTGAGGGCATAAAAAAGAAAGAAGGGCTTCTGACGATTGCTTTCTATAAAACCTTTTGCCTTTTCCAAAAATGTCAATGGCATCTCTTCGTCGGTCCATCGCGCAGTTTTCCCTCCGGTCATGAAACCGATCCTTCCGATACCATTGACAATCGTATTATCATGACCATGGCCAGGCGCATTGCGCATTTTCAGCAGTTCAGGATTTTCTTTGCCGGTGGGTTCATTGCCGATCTTTTTCTGATAATCCACGGTGATGGGATCTTGCGGATCAGCACCGATTACCAAACCGTTCTCCAGAAATACCGTAGGGACACGATCGGCAGTTGCAGGAAAAATGAAAGAATAATCAAACCCTCTTTCGTTGGGCGCCGGCGTAATGCGACTGTTCCAATTCTTCATCACTGCATCTCCCAGTCCCAGATGCCACTTACCCACCATGCCGGTCTTGTACCCTGCTTTTTGCATCATTGTGGCCACATTCACCTCTCCAGAAGGAATGATCATGGCGGCATCACCAGGCAATACACCGGTTCCCTGCTGACGCCAGGGATATCTTCCCGTCATCAGTGCATAGCGTGAAGGCGTGCAGGTGGCGGAAGTACTGTGCGCATTGGTGAAACGAATGCCTGCCTTGGCGAGTGCATCCATATTGGGTGTGTTGATCTTTTTCGCTCCATAACAACTCAGGTCGCCATAGCCCAGATCATCGGCGTAAATGAGTATTACATTCGGACCTGAAGTGCTTTGAGCAAATGAGGTAATTCCCGAGATCAGAAACAGAAAAACAATAAAAAAACGGAGATTGGTTTTCATGACTTTAAGATAATCATGACCCAATATACCCAATTGACAATTAACGTTCAGTTATTTTGACTGAAGATGTTTTGATTGATATTTTAAAAATTCATCGGTACTTCCATCAGCAGGATCTCGGCATTATTTTCTTCAGCCGAAATGGTAATGTGATCGGTATCCCAAATGCCTATGCCATCTCTTCTGGAAACCTTGTTTCCGTTGATGCTAAATGAACCTTCGAGTATGAAGGCATAGACACCATTGTTTTGTTTTTTGAGAGCATAGGTTTGCTGAATACCCTGATCGAATAGGCCCATGTGAAACCATGCATCCTGATGGATCCAAACACCTTCATCATTTTCATTCGGGGAAAGAACTTGCTGTAATTTGTTTTTTCTGTCATCTCTGTTCAATGTGATCTGATCGTATCGGGGCTCCACATTTTTTTTGTTGGGGAAGATCCAGATCTGCAGGAATTTCACGGCCTCATCACTGTTCTTGTTGTACTCACTATGGTAGATGCCTGTGCCTGCGCTCATCACCTGGATATCGCCTTTTCTGATCACCGCTTTGTTGCCCATGCTATCCTGGTGTTCCAAGTCACCTTCCAGTGGGATGCTGATGATCTCCATGTTGTCGTGCGGATGTTTTCCGAAGCCCATACCGCCTTTGACGGTATCGTCATTCAATACACGCAGCGCACCGAAATGAACACGTTCGGGATTGTGGTAGCCGGCAAAACTGAAACTATGATGGCTTTGTAACCAGCCATGGTTGGCGGATCCCCTTGTATCAGCAGGGTGAATAACAATCTGGCTCATGATCTATATTTAGATCAAAGTTCAAACATTGATATGATATAACCATGAAATTTTTAAGAAACCACTGGATTACCCAGCGCAAGCCACTCATTCATGCTGGCAGAATAATTGAGTACATTCTTGTAACCCTCTTTCGCAAGCAATGAATAACCAATGGTTGCGCGATCTCCACCCTGACAATGGATCACCACTTTTTTATCCTTGCTCACTTTATGCAGGTTGTTTGCCAGCGTGCCAATGAATACATGATCAGCACCTTTGATGTGTCCGCTTTTGTATTCTGTTGCCCCGCGCAAATCAACCACCTGAACATTGGGTTCCTGCATGACCGATTTGAATTCATCGATGGAGATCACAGGAACGGTATCGAGTTGTCCTCCCTCGTTGGTATATGCTTGAGTAGAAGGAACATAGCCCATGATGTTATCGAGACCTATGCGCATCAGTTTGCGTGTGAGGTCATCCAGCATCGATTCATCGGCCAATAGCATGAAGGATTCTTCATAATTCAGGAACCATCCTGCCCAGGTTGCAAATGAATTGTTACCCTGGATGTTGATGCTGCCGGGGATGAATCCTTTGGCAAAATCAGCTTTGTTGCGGGCATCGATCAATTTGATGCCTTTGCCCATGGCTTCCATCATTTCAGAATTGCTGAGTTGTTTCAGTTTGGGGACGGAAGTCATCAAGGGTCTGTTTACCTTGTTGAGCTTCTTCATCATGGCAAAATACTTCGGAGGCTCAGGTTGGTCGGAGAGCAGGTAATCCACAAATCCTTTTTCATCGTTTGCAAAACGGAAAGCCCAGTTGCGGATCTTTTCATAACCCACCGTACTAGAGGGCACAGCCCCCAGTGCCTTGCCGCAGGCTGAACCGGCACCATGACCAGGCCAAACCTGGATATGATCAGGCAGTTTGCTGAAGCGGTCGATCGACTTGTACATCTGATGGGCTCCGGCATCCATGGTACCTGAAATGCCCGCTGCTTTTTCAAGCAGATCCGGACGGCCAATATCACCTACAAAAACGAAATCACCGGTAAAAAACATAACAGGCACAGGACTCGCTGGTGTATCTGTCAGCAGAAAGCTGATGCTCTCCGGTGTATGTCCTGGTGTATGAAGGGTCTCGATCTTAAGATTACCCACCATGAAAGTGGTGCCGTCTTTTAGTCCCACATGATCGAATTCATACTCCCAACCCGGACCACCCTCATCAGAAAGATACAGTTTTGCTCCAGTGAGTGCAGCGAGTTCACGCGAGCCCGAGAGAAAGTCGGCATGAATATGGGTTTCCATCACATGGGTGATGGTCATGTTGTTTTGCTTCGCGATCTCAAGATAGGTATCCACATCGCGTTTGGGGTCAATAACAGCGGCCACACCTGCCTTTTGGCAACCAATAAAATAACTGGCCTGAGCGAGTGACTTGTCGTAAACGTGTTGGAAAAACATAATGGTAAGATTTAAATCGTTTGGTTTATTATAGGAATAATTCTTTGATGATGATGTAAATCCCCATAACCAGCACAAACCAGCCAAAGCCTTTTTTGAGACCATGGGCTGAAACTTTTTTACTTATGGAATTGCCGATAAAGATACCAACAATTGCGAGTGCCGTTATAGTCAGGAGGAGCGACCAATCCATGATCTGGTTTCCCAGATCTCCGGTAAATCCGATCAGGGATTTTGCAGCGATGATCAAAAGAGATGTGCCAATGGCTTGTTTCATAGGGAGCTTGCTGAAAAGTACCAATGCAGGGATAATCAAAAACCCGCCACCCGCGCCCACTAGTCCTGTCAGCATACCTACTATCGCACCTTCCAGTAGGATCATGGGATAATTGAATACCTGTGGACCTTCATCTGTATCATGGTTGTCTTTACTCATGATCATGGAAACCGAAGCAAATACCATCAATCCGGCAAAAAGCATCATCATCATCAGCGGCTTGGTGATCACCCATGAACCCAAATGGAATACCTCCATGGGTATGGCCGGAACAACAAAGGCTCTTGTAGCATAAACAGCAATGATGGAAGGTATTCCAAAAATGATAGCTGTCTTGATATTGATCTCTCCGCCTTTGTATTTAGGTATTGCCCCTACAAGGCTGGTTGATCCTACAATGAACAATGAATATGCAGTTGCCAGTACTGGATCCACGCCAAAAAGATAGACAAGCACAGGAACAGTGAGAATGGATCCGCCGCCGCCGATGAGTCCGAGTGAAACGCCAATGACCAGTGAAGCCAGATAACCGATGATCTCCATTTTCTTTTTTTGCTTTTGCAAAGATGTAACTCATTTGCAAGAGTGAATGTGACGGATGTCACCAATGGAAAATTCGGTTTAATTTCCTAACTTTTGCATCTTAATATTTCGATGATGAAAAAATATCTCTCCAGCCTTTTGTTTTTAATGATCGTTGTCTCCGGATATGCCCAGGAAAAAAAACACAGGGTGGTTTGGGATCTTTCCAGTGCCGATACCACGAGCCAGGCGGCTGTATTCCGTCAGATCAACAATGCCAGGAATGAGATACCGGACCTTGAGATTGAAGTGGTGTTTCATGGACAGGCAGTTCTGGCTATGATAAAAGATTCGACACAATTTGCCGATAGGATCAAAATCGCAAAAGCCAAAGGGGTCACTTTGGCCATATGCAACAATTCACTGAAACGATTGAAAATAGACCCTTCTCAGATAAAATCAGAAGGAACCATCGTACCCAGTGCCGTTGTGGAACTGATCAAAAAACAGACCGATGGGTGGTCTTACCTCAAGGCGCACTGATAAAGTATGTTTTCGTCTTCTTCCCTGTATCTGATTCAAATTCTATTGATCACCATTCCTACCATTGCAGGATGGTATCGCTACAAGGAGCTTGAAAAAGGGCATCAATACTTTTTCTTTTTTCTGGTACTGAGTTTTGTGTTTTATGTTTCCAACTTTATGTTTTTGTTGATTTCCATTAAAACAATCATATCGTATGGTTGGTATGCTGTTTCCGGATTTCTTTTGTTTCAAACACTTCAAGCCTGGGAAACTGCTCTTGAAATGAAAAAGATATCCCGGCTGCTTGCGTTCTTGTCACCTTTGATCATTGCTGCTGAATTTATCATCCGCTGGAGCGAATCCATCAAAATTCCCTCGTATGCATTTATGCTGATTAGCCTTGTTTTCTCTTTGATGATCTTGCCCCGACTGTTGGATGAGTTCACCAGTAGTAAAAAAATCTGGAAAAATTCAAAAGTGTTGATTCTTTTTCCTCTCATCATTTCTTTTCTTTTGAATGTTCTGCTGCACGTAATATATCTCTTGATTTTTTCTCCTTCTACTCAAATCATGCTCGGGCAATCTTCATTTATTATACGCTTGTTTTTGTTCTTATCCTATTTTTCATTCACAATTGCCATGCTATGGGCACCACGGAAAGAGATATTTATTTAGTCATCACCACGATTATTTTGTTTTTTATTTTACTGATGGCTGTATTTCTTTATATGCTGTATCAGAAACAAAAAAGATTGATGGCATTGGAGCAACGTACTGCCACGTCAGCACTCATGAAGACTGAAAAAGATCGGTATGATATAGCAACCATACTACACAATGAACTGGTACCGTACCTGGCCGGTATAAAACTAAGATTGGGGCGCATACAGAACGTACATCCGGATATTACAGAGGATTGCCTTCCTGCATTGGAAACGTCTATTGAAACCATTCGGGGCCTTACCAAAAAAATGGCCCCCATGGGCATGTATGATGAGAGTTTTATGAAAGGAATTGAACAGTATATCCATCAAACTGGAATACACAGATCACTGAGGGTTGATATACAAGATCATGAGGGATATTCACTGGACCAGGAAAAAAACATGCTGCTCTACCGTTTGCTTCAGGAAGTAGTATTGAATACATTCAAGCATAGCCGGGCAACTGCTCTGAAAATAGAAGCCTCAATTGAAAGGGGAGATCTTCTTATCCGGACAGCCGATAACGGCACAGGTTTTTTCTGGGATGCAGATGCAATAAGAACCGGGTTCGGATTAAAAATGATCCAAACCATAGTGGACGGACTGGGTGGAACTATGTCAAAATCAGAAATGGAAATTTCAGGAACACGTTACAATTTCAGATTACCTTACAATCATGAAAGTTAAAAACAGGATAAAGATCATCATTGCTGATGATCATGCCTTTTTCAGAAAGGGTCTTGCTTCCGTCATCCATGATAATGAAAATTATGAGCTGATCGGAGAAGCGGCTGATGGGGAGGAGTTGTTCCAGTTGCTGAACTGCAAAATACCAGATATCATTCTCATGGATGTGCAGATGCCCGGTATGGATGGAATGGAGATCACCAGAAATATTATAAAAAAATTTCCTTTGATCAGGATCATTGCCCTGACAGCTTTTGATGAAGATTACGTAATCCGGAACATGATGAAAGCCGGAGCCTATTCTTTTCTTGATAAAAATATCTCCAAGGAAGAAGTATATCATTCCATTGATACAGTAATCGATGCCAAAGAATTTTATTTTCCCGCCAAGATCCGGAAAAGGGCTTTTCAGCTTATGGAAGACCAACCCAAGTATGGATCGGGAATGCTGAAAAAAGATTTTTCAGATCGGGAGATAGATATCATTCGGCTTACCTGTCAGGATCTCTCATTGAAAGAAATCGCAGAGAACCTTGGTATCAGTCCACGTACCGTTGAAACCCATCGTACGCGCATCATGGATAAAATGGAAGTAAAAAGCGCTGCTGGTATCGTTGCATATGCCTTTACCCACAAGTTGTTCATGCGAAGCAAATAGTGGTGTGAGAGTTTCCGACCTGATTGAATAATTAAGTGAATTTACGGAGTGGTTGTTCAAATTAATAGACTAATGTTGCTTAATGCAGATAAGCCATTCAAAAGCAACATCTGCCCGAAAGCAGAAAGCGCTTACTGAACCACTCATCCTATCATATCCTTTTAGTATTGAATTCCTGGTTCATGTAAATGAACTGTTTTGTTTTCATCTTTTCATCGATCTTCCCGAAAAAATGAAAATGGACATCCTCGATCAATATTATTTGTTTCATGTATATACCAAAACCCCTAAACTGGATCATGAATATTATTCATATGTAAAAGAGCTGTTGCTTTTTCATGCTGCAATGACCCATCAAGATCAATGCTTAGCAGGGTTATGGAAATCTATGCTACAAAAAGCCATGAAGTTGCAGAAGGAATTGAAAGTCATCATGAGGGCCAGCCAACAGCATGATATACTTCCTCATGAAAAAATGATTTCACTTGAAAAGGTTTTTACAATTCAGGCAGAATTACAGAAGTCAACTTATATCAAGCCTTTTACTTTCTGATTTTCGGATCTATGAATTCCCAGTCCATCACATGCGGATGAATATGTTCCCTTTTGGCGATAGCTTCCATTTGTCGTATGATATCTGGATGGCTTGACGACACATCATTTTTTTCATAATGGTCTGTTACCATGTTGAACAACTCCCAAGGGCTATTGGGATTTTTGCGCATGTTTTTTTTGATGCCTTTCCATTCACCTATGCGAACCGCAATTTGTCCCCCGTTTTCCGGATATTCAAAATAGAAGAAATCATGTTTTTTCTGTGCTGCTGTTTTTCCCATGAGGGTGGGCAGGAAGGAGATGCCGTCTGTATTTGGAAGCGGTTTGCCCGTCAGTTCCGCGAGTGTTGCCATCAAGTCGTATTGGATGGATGCATGATCGCTGGTGGTATTGGCCTTGATCTTTCCGGGCCAGCGGGCAATGAAAGGTACGCGGATACCGCCTTCATACAAATCCATTTTCAATCCGCGCAAGCCTGCAACACTGTTGAAGAATTTGGTATCAACACCTGCGGAGAAGGTTGCGCCATTGTCGCTCGAAAACATGATGAGGGTATTGTTATCCAGCCCTAATTTTTTGATCTGCTCCATGATGATGCCTACCTGATCATCCAGAAAGCTGATCATGGCAGCATAAGTAGATCGGGGATATCTTGTTGCTGCATATCCCTTCTCCCCATAATAGGGTTGTTCTTCAAATAGTCCGACATATTTTTTTACATATTCATCAGGCGCCTGCAAAGAAAGATGAGGCAGGGTATAAGGCAGGTAAAGAAAGAAGGGATTGTTCTTGTTTTGGTTGATGAATTGCATAGCCTTCTTGGTCATTTTTGCCGGGGCATAGTCATTGCCTTTGTAATAGGCAAAGTCTTTATCACTTGCATGCAATGTGTCTTTGATGGGCGTGTGCACACTGATGTAGGGATTGTTGAGGGTATCCCATTTGTCGTTTTCCCAGAGGTGGGTGGGATAAAAATTGTGCGCCTGTTTTTGGTCGAGATAACCGTAGTAATAATCAAATCCATGTCGTAAGGGGCTACCTGTGGTGCCGGTGACGCCCATCCCCCACTTGCCCACCAGTGCCGTGTTGTAGCCTCTTTCTTTGAGCATTTTGGCAACTGTATAAGCGCCTTCGTGCAAGGGCATTTGTCCACCTTCCATGGCATCATCAAATCCCCCCATTTCATAATTGCCTCTGATGTAGGAGTGACCGGGATGTTTACCGGTCATGAGCATGCAGCGTGAGGGAGCGCAGACCGGAGCACTGCTATAGTGCTGTGTGAAGCGCAAACCCTCTTTTGCCATTTTGTCCAGGTTCGGCGTCTTGATCTTGGTTTGTCCGTATGCTCCCAGCTCTCCATATCCCAGGTCATCTGCATAGATGTAGATGATGTTGGGTTTGGGGGTTTGTGCAAAACAAATTGAATTGTAAAAAAATAAAATCAGGAAAACAGAAATAATTCGAATGCTATTATTCATACGGCGTGACAATGTAGTAAATGAAGTTATCAAATTTATGCATTCCCCTCCTGGCCAGGAGGGGTGGATCCAGACCGAAGCGCCCTAGGCGCAATGGTCTGGAGACGGGGTGGTAGATTTTGGATTATAAATTTTTGAGTCTTTTCGCTGCTTCGATCAATGTTTCCTCTTTTTTCGCGAAGCAGAAGCGCAGTACCTGATCATCGTGACCGTTGCTGTAGAAGGAAGAAACAGGAATTGTAGCTACCCCAATGTTTTTGGTGAGATGGAGTGCCAGATCCATTGCAGGCAAGTTGCTGATGCGGTTGTAGGTGGCGCAGACAAAATAGCTGCCGGCGGAGGGAAGGAAATCGAATCCGGATCCCTGCATGTTTCCTAGGAAGAGATCGCGTTTGCTTTGCAGAAAGGGAGAGAGGGAAAGATAGCGTTCCGGTTTTTTCAGGTGTTCGGCCAGTGCCACCTGTGTTGGCGTGAAGCAGCTGAAAGCATCGAACATGTGGATCTTACGGAATTCAGCAGTCAGATTTATTGGGGCTACACAGTAACCGAGTTTCCAGCCGGTGCAGTTGTAAACTTTTCCGAAGGAGAAGCAGACGAAACTGCGTTCGTAGAGTTTGGGATATTTCAGTACGCTGTGGTGCTGGTGTCCATCAAAGGTTAAATGTTCATAAACCTCATCGCTGATCAGGAAGATGCCCGTGCCACTGAGGATGGACTGCAGGGTTTGCATGTCTTCATCAGAAAGCATGCTACCTGTGGGGTTGTTTGGGGTATTGATGATGATGGCCTTGGTGCGGTTGGTGATGGCTTCACGAACCTTGTTCCAGTCGATCTTGTAATCCGGAAATTCCAGTTTGAGTTTTACGGGGATGGCTTTGTTCACCAGGATGTTGGGGATATAGCTGTCGTATGCCGGTTCGAAGAGAATGACTTCATCACCTGGTTGAAGTATGGTGGTGAAGGCAGTGTAGATGGCATAAGATCCGCCGGGTGTGATGGTGATTTCATCAGCAGGAGAAACCGCTCTGTTGTAAAGGTGATGGATCTTTTCTGCGATCGACTCGCGCAGCGGGAGATATCCCGCCATAGGCGCATATTGATTATGGCCATCATTGATGGCTTTTGCTGCTAGTGCAGCCAGCTCTTCATCCATTGGAAAATCCGGAAATCCTTGTCCCAAATTGATCGCCCTATGTTCTGTTGCCAGCGCGCTCATCACGGTGAAAATGCTGGTGGGGATGTTGGGGAGTTTGGAAGAAATCATTATAGATATTTATCCCCCTTATTCCTTTTCACCTCTGCCACATATTGCTTGATCTCCTGCTCCTTGTCCTTCTTGCAGATCATGAGCACGTCTTCGGTGTCGACGATGATATAATCATTCAATCCTTGCAGCAATACCAACTTATGGTTGGGCACATGCACCATGTTGTCCTTGGCATCAATCACGATCACATCGCTACCGGCTACGGCATTGCCTAGATAATCCTTCTCCATGTTCTCGTGCGCAGAATTCCAGGTACCTAGATCACTCCAGCCGAAGGATGAAGGAATGATGTATACGTTATCTGCTTTCTCCATGATGGCATAGTCGATCGAAATGTTCGTGCACTGCGGATAGATCTTCTCGATCGCTTCTTGCTCCTTCGATGTATTGTAATGCACCAACTCTGCTTCAAAAACTTCTGCGAGTTCCGGTTGGTATTTTTGAAAGGCAGATACAATATTACTGACCTGCCAGACAAAGATGCCGGCATTCCAGAGAAACTCCCCGCTCGATACAAAAGTTCGCGCCAGTTCGGTGTTGGGTTTCTCAGTGAAGGTTTTCACCTTGTATACATTATCACTTGCCGGTTGTTGTTCAAACTGAATGTATCCATAGCCTGTGTTCGGATGCGTAGGCTTTATGCCCAGCGTAATCAGGGCTTTGTGCTGCGTCACAAAACTGAGGGCTTCGAGACAAACTTTGGTGAATGCAGTTTCATCTAAGATGATGTGATCAGCAGGAGCACAGATCAAGGCGCCTTTCTCATTCAGCTTCTTCAGCTTGTAAGAAATATAGGCTATGCAAGGCGCTGTATTTTTTCTGGAAGGTTCAGAAACGATATTCGCCAACGGCAATTCCGGTAACTGCTCTTTAACGATCTCCACATACTCCTCTGCCGTTACCACATAGATATTCTCCTTGGGAATGAACTTGGCGAATCGATCATAGGTGCCTTGTATCAAGGTTCTGCCGGTATTGAGGATATCCAAAAATTGTTTGGGGTAGGAAGTCCTGCTCATTGGCCAGAATCTGCTGCCAATACCACCGGCCATGATCGCTACATAATGGTTGCTGTTCATCATAGTTAGCTATATTATATTAGTCCCTCTCTGATCAGATCGTGCAAATGTATCACTCCTTCGTATTCTTTTCCTTCTGCCACAATTAATTGTGTGATGTTATTTTTCCTCATCCGGTCGAGTGCATCAACCGCCAACGCTTCGGGTGAAATGGTCTTTGGTGATGGCGTCATGATATCAGCAGCAGTGGTAACCTGCACATCTGCTCCCTTCTCCAACATCCTTCTGAGATCACCATCCGTGATCACTCCCGCCAGTTTCCCTTCCCCATCCAATACTGCGGTTAATCCCAATCTTTTCTTTGTCATTTCCACAATCACCTGCTTGAGGCTGTCTGCCGATGCCACAGCCGGTTTTTCATTCAGCTTGCTGAGATCGGCCACACGGAGATAAAGCTTCTTGCCCAATGCACCACCGGGGTGGAACTTCGCAAAATCCTGCGAACCGAAACCACGGACTTCCATCAAACATACTGCCAGCGCATCTCCCATGGCCAGCTGTGCCGTGGTGCTGGAGGTGGGGGCCAGGTTATTGGGACAAGCCTCCTGGCTGACCGTAGTATCGAGGATATGATGGGCCGAACGGGCCAGGGTGGAAGAGAGGTTGCCTACCATGGCAATGATAGGATTGCTAAAGTTCCGAATCAGGGTGACCAGTACCTTGATCTCGGGGCTCTCACCACTTTTGGAAATGATCATCACCACATCTTCCTGCTGCACCATGCCCAGGTCGCCATGGATGGCATCCGCGGCATGCATGAAGATGGCGGGCGTTCCGGTACTGTTGAGGGTAGCAACGATCTTCTGACCAATAATGGCACTTTTGCCGATGCCGGAGACCACCAGTCTTCCCTTCATGTGCTGCAACAAGCCGACTACCTTTTCGAAATCAGCTCCGAGACGATCACTCATCTCGAGTAAGGCCTCCGATTCGAGCTTGAGTGTTTTGATTGCAGTCTCCAGTATTGATTTTCCCAGCATGAGTCTGCAAAAGTACCATAATTATGATATGCTTGCAGGTCTAGCTTCGAAGGAATTCTCCCTCAAATGGGTTAAATTTGTTATCTTTTCGTAATTACCATGCCGGCTTCCAAAACCAAAAAAACAGCTTCCGCTTCCTCCAATGGGATTGACCTATTGGCACCTTTACAGCAATATTTTGGTTTTGATGCCTTCAGGGGCAACCAGGAAGCCATCATCCAGAACCTCCTGGCCGGCAATGATACTTTCGTCATCAAACCCACCGGAGGGGGAAAAAGCCTTTGTTACCAGCTGCCGGCCATGATCAGCGAAGGCTGCGCCATCGTCGTTTCTCCCCTCATCGCCCTGATGAAAAACCAGGTAGATCTGGTCAGGAGCTACAGCAGCAAGGACAATGTGGCCCATTTCCTCAATTCTACCCTTTCCAAAAAGGAAATCAAGGAAGTGCATGACGACCTCACTACCGGAAAAACCAAGATGCTTTATGTGGCTCCCGAGACCCTGACCCGTCAGGAGAACCTGGAGTTCTTCAGCGACCTCAAGATTTCGTTTTTTGCGGTGGATGAAGCACACTGTATCTCGGAATGGGGACATGATTTTCGTCCCGAATACCGCAGATTGCGAGAGATGATGGACCAGATCGATGAGAAGGCACCCGTCATTGCCCTCACGGCTACCGCCACTCCCAAGGTTCAACAGGACATTGTTCATAATCTTGGATTGAGAAAGCCGCAGATCTTCATTTCCTCCTTCAACCGTCCCAATCTCGATTATGAGATCAGACCCAAGGTGAAGAAGGACATGACGGTGAAGGGTATTGTCAGATTCATCCATGAGAACCGCGGCAAGAGCGGGATCATCTATACGCTGAACAGAAAGACTACTGAAGAACTGGCGGAACTGCTGACGGTCAATGGCATCAAGGCCGGGGCCTATCATGCGGGTCTTGACAGCAAGCTGAGGGCAGAGCGACAGGATCAGTTTCTGAATGAGGATATGCAGGTGATTGTGGCCACCATTGCCTTCGGGATGGGGATCGATAAACCGGATATCCGTTTCGTTATCCATTATAATATTCCGAAGAGTCTTGAAAATTATTATCAGGAAACAGGAAGAGCCGGAAGAGACGGTATGGAAGGAAAATGTGTGCTTTACTATTCACACAAGGACGTTTCCAAGCTGGAACATTTTTTGCGCGACAAAACTTTAAGTGAGAGGGAAGTCGGTGCACAATTGATTGATGAGATGGTAGCATTTGCTGAGAGCGGACAATGCAGAAGAAAAGTACTGATGAATTATTTCGGGGAGAAATATCCCGATGAGAACTGCAGCAAGTGCGACAATTGTCTTCACCCCAAAGAAAGCGTGGAAGCCAAGTCCAATGCTGTTAAGGTATTGAAGGTGATCAAGGCATTGGATGAAAGGTTTGCTGCGGACTATGTGTTGAATATTTTGCTGGGACGATTGATCCCGCAGATCAAAATGTACCGGCATGATGAGTTGCCAGTATTCTCCACGGGTGCGGATGAACCGGAGCACTACTGGACATCCCTCATTCGGCAGATGTTGCTGGAAGGATTGCTGGAAAAGGACATCACCGAGCACGGCATATTGAAGATCAGCAAGGCGGGACAAGCCTTCCTGAAAAAACCTTCTTCGTTTCTCATGGTTATGGGTAATTTCTATGAAGACGCGATGGAGGATGATGAAGATGGGATTGCCGCAGCCGGTCCTGCCACAAGCGATGTCAGGTTGTTTGAAATGCTGAAGGATCTTCGAAAGCAGTTTGCGAAAGAAAAGAAATTACCGCCTTTTGTGATCTTCCTGGAATCCTCACTGGAAGATATGGCCACTCAATATCCCACTACACTGGAAGAACTGGAGAAGATCAGCGGGGTAAGCAAAGGGAAGGCCATACGTTATGGCAAGAAATTCATCGACCTGATCGCAACATATGTTGAGGAGAACGATGTGGTGAAGCCCGATGATTTTGTGATGAAGAGTGTGGTGAACAAGAGTGGCGACAAGGTCTTCATCATTCAGCAGGTTGATAAAAAAGTATCACTCGATACCATTGCCAAGAACCGCGACATGAAAATGGAACAGTTATTGGAAGCGATGGAAACCATTGTGGCCAGCGGCACCAAACTGAATCTCAATTACGCCATTGATCAGATGGTTGACGAAGACCATCAGGATGAGATCATGGAATATTTCAAGAGTTGTGAAACGAGCAGCCTCGATGTAGCCCGCGAGGAGCTCTCAGACCTTGATCTGGAATGGGAGCAGCTGAAGATTATGAGGATTAAGTTCCTTAGTGAATATGGCATGTAATGAGGTTGAAGGGGTTGAAGGGGTTGAGGAGGTTGAACTAATATTCTTCAACCCCCTCAACCACCTCAACTTCTTCAACTAACTCAACTTCCCAAACTCTTCAAGTAATTCATCAAATCAATCGCATTCTTCGCATCGATTTTTCTCAGAATATTCTTACGATGGGTGTTTACAGTATGGAGACTGAGATTCAGTTCTGATGCGATCTTTTCGCTGGAATATTCCTGACAAACAAGACGTGCTATTTCAAGTTCACGGTCTGATAATCTTTTTTTATTTTGTCCTATTGTATTAGACATGAATTTCGATAAAGAATCATAGAAATTGATCTTACCATTGTGTATCTGATTAAATACCCGAATCATTTCTTCGGCACCTATCGTTTTCAATAGATATCCTTTTGCTCCAAGAGCAACCGCTCGATTGCGAATACCTACATCCCTTCGCATCGTGAGCATAAAATAATCTGCAATCGGATGAATCATCATAAATCTTTCAAGCAGTTCAATTCCGTTGAGGTCTTGCATATGATAATCCACCAATACGATATCAGGTTTTAACAATGCAATATCAGCAGCAGCTTTTTCAGCTTCATCAGAATGGCCAATACAAGTGAAATCATGCTGGTGATTGATGAAGATCTCAAAGCTTTCAAGGAAAAGCTGATGGTCATCGCATATATATATGGATCTCTTTTCCATCCTATGCTATTGGTATGCTGATTGTAAAAGAAGTTCTTCCGGAGTTGCTTTTCATCTCCAGTTTTCCATTCATAAAACCTAGTCTGCTTTTGATATTGTTGATACCATGATGCGAATTTACTTTGTCAACATCAAATCCGATTCCATCATCAAAATAATAAATATGAATTGCATTGTTTTCTTTTTTCAATTCCAGGGAGATGTTTTGACATTGTGCATGCCGGATAGAGTTGGCGATGAGTTCGCAGACAATGCGATATATATTCAATCCCCTTGAGAGATCTATGGTAAGCGGCACACTCTCAAACACAAAACAAATCCCTGTAGATTGTTCATACAAGTCAATTCTGTTCTGAATGATGAAAGAAAGATTCTGCTCCTGAAACTCAGGTGCAGAGAGATCATCAACAATGCTATACAGCTCGTTGCTGCAGTTGTCGACCATCCTGATCAGTTTTTCACTTTCGCTGAGAGGGATATCCGTTCCTCGCATTTTCAATGTCTCGAGCTGAATTTTCATTGCCGCCAGAAGACCTCCTATCTGATCATGAATGTTTTTCCCGATAGCAGACCTTTCGTTTTCCTGTGCTTCCAGGATGCGTTCAGAGATTTCCTTATCTTTTTTTCTTGAGTCTTCCAGATCTTGCTGAATCTGTTTTTTCTTTTGCCTTCGGTAGGATTGAATATTATCAACAGAAATAGTGGTCAGGATACAAACCAGTGTGATGACCGAAACATAATCATCCTGTTGGGGGAAAGGAGAAATATCTATTCCGGTCAGTTTCAACCCTTCCTTCAGTATGAAAATGAAACAGATGGCTGTTCCCAGATTGTGATAGATGAGTTCTTTTTTTCGGAACAACAATACGAGATATACCAACAATAAAATCAATCCGGCAATGATGATCAGTGTTCCGATTACCTGCAGAATATACTTTGGTCCGGTATTTAATCTTATACTCGGAAGTAGCAATACGAGTAACAGTCGAATTATAAAAAATCCAACAAATGCATAAAAGATTTTTCTGGCAATCGGATGAATAACGCGCTTGTAATAATTGATGAAGTAGAGAACAAAAAGACCGATGGTGATGCTTGAAAAAAATACGCGGGAGGCATGCTGGAAGAAAATATTCTGATTCCAAAGGAATTGATAGAGTACTCCTTCAATATTAAATACCCAAAGCATGGAGAAAAGAACATAAGTACCGAAGATGATATTGTTCCGATTTTTTTTCAGCAATCCCAGGGTGATGAACATGCCGGCAAAAAAGATGGCATAGGCAAGGAGTCCTCCATACATGAAGGTGTCGCGGGATTTTATTTTTTCGAATTCCTGTTCTTTCAGTAGTTCAAGAAAGAATAACTGACTTTCACCGGTATTGTCGATCGTCAATACCAGTGAATCATTTCTCCATTCCCTGGTATCTATGGGCAGTACGAAATCCCAGAAATACACTGGTCTGTTTTGAAAGGGGAGGAAATCACCTGTTTTATAAATTGTATCTCCGTTTTGTCTGGAAAGAATGATATTGTTTGCATGAGGATTGTTGATCTTCAGATAACGCAATGGTGTAGTAGTATCACTATCCTGAATAATGCCAATCCTTATTGCATTTTGTGTAAATCCCGGATTTCTGTAGTATCCTTCTTTTTCGAGATCACTGCTCCTGATCCACGGGATTGTATCCTGAGCCCAGGCAGGCAGTATGATATGGATGAGGCATAATATCAGCAGTAGTCGGAGCATGATCAAAAATAGGGAAGTTGAGTGAGGTTGAGAGAAGTTGAATGAGGTTGAGGGAAGTTGAAGGGGTTGAAGTAGTTTAAGTAATTATCTTCAACTGCTTCAACCCCTTCAACCTCTTCAACCAATTGTGATCTTTTAATTACCTTGACGTATCATTAAATATTATGAAAAAAATCTTCCTGCTTGTATTTTTCCCTCTGGGCCTTGCTGCTCAGCAATCCGGCAAAGTATACTCCATGATCCATACCATCGATATCCAAACAAAAAAAATCGATACCATATGGCAGGGCATGGCGCATTATGAAGCACCGAATTGGTCGAAGGATGGAACCCATCTTCTGCTGAACAGAGATGGGAAGATCTATAGCAAATCACTTCTGCACAATGCGGATTTCAAAGAATTGAACACAGGGTTTGCCGACAAGTGTAATAATGACCATGGGATCTCTCCCGATGGTAAATGGCTTGCCATCAGCCATAGTCCTGTTGTTGACAACTCCAATGGCAAAGCGATTCGCAAATCGGTTGTATATGTACTTCCGATCGGCGGTGGTGTACCAAGACGCGTGACTGCTGGATCTCCTTCTTATTGGCATGGTTGGAGTGCCGATAGCAAGACACTGGCCTATTGCGCGGAAAGGAATGGAGAATATGATGTATACACCATATCAATCGATGGAGGAGAAGAGAGAAGATTGACTACAGAAAAAGGTCTTGATGATGGACCGGAATATTCACCTGATGGCAAAACCATTTATTATAATTCCTATGCAGATGGCAGCATGGAGATCTGGCGCATGGATGCCGATGGTAAGAACAAAAAGCAGCTGACCAACGATGCATATTCCAACTGGTTTGCACATCCCTCCCCTGACGGCAAATGGATCGTGTTCATATCCTATCTTCAGGATCAGCAACAGCAACATCCTTTTGGCAGGGACGTGAAGTTAAGGTTGATGGAGTTGAAGTCGGGTAAGATAAGTGATCTGAGTCCGGTATTTTTTGGCGGACAAGGAACGATCAATGTTCCGTCATGGAGTCCGGATAGCAAGAAGGTGGCGTTTGTATCTTATGGAAGGAACTAGGAGATGGGAGTTGGGAGATAGATTAGTCTATTAAATTAGTATAGTAATAAATAATCGCATAATTTTACCCCATAATTGTATCATGATGTTGAACCGCTTAACTGTTTGGGGTATGATCGCTTTTTTCATCAGCCTGTTCTCAGATCTTTCTGCACAAGAAAATAAAAAATCATACACAGCTGAAATCAAAGCATGGGATACCAAAAGATTGGAGAGTTTGAAAGCGGCCAATGGATGGGTGAACCTTGCGGGACTATACTGGCTCAAATCCGGTGAAAATCGATTCGGGAGAGGAAAGCAAAATGAATTGGTTTTTGATCATCCTGAATTTCCAGATCAACTCGGAACTTTTACCCTGACAAATAAAGAAGTAAAATGGAAATCTGCACCCGGTCAATCTGTTTTGGAGAAAAACCTTCCAGCCAATGATCTGGTCCTATTTCAATTGGATTCTATTCAATCCAAACAGCTCTCGTACAAAACTTTCAGATGGAATATCATAAAACGAGAGAACCTGATCGGTGTTCGTTTCCGTGACCTTGCCAATCCTGCATTGGATAAATTGCAAAAGATTGATCGCTTCAAGATCAGCAGCAATTGGGTAATAAAAGCACGTTTTGAACCGTCACTCATCCCTACCATACTCACCACCAATATTTTGGGTCAGACCTATTCACAACCGCATCCAGGCAAAGTGATCTTTGAGATTGAGGGTAAAACCTATGCACTGGATGTAGTGGATGAAGGCGATCCCCTTGAATACCATATTGTTTTTGGTGATGATACAAATGGAGAAGAGACATATGCCTCCGGAAGATTTCTTGATATACCCAAACCTGATAAAAATAATCAGACGGTGATCGACTTCAACAAGTCGTACAATCCCCCTTGTGCCTTCTCTGAATTTTCAACCTGTCCCATTCCAACCAAGGCCAATACTCTTCCCATCAAGATCAAAGCAGGAGAAAAAAACGTTCATAAATAAATTGCTCCCGTCCTGGCCTGCCTGCCGGCAGGCAGGCCAGGACGGGGTGGTAGAATTAAATAGATAAATTCCGTTAAATTCGGAGACCCAACCAAAACCAACATCATGCAATTCCTCGGACCGATCGACTGGATCTTTGTAGTACTTTATCTTCTTGTCATTGCCGGCGTTTCCGTCTGGAGTATCCGAAAGAGCAAGGAAACCACTTCTGATTATTTTCTGGCCAATCGTAATCTTGGATGGTTTGTGATCGGCGCTTCGATACTCGCTTCCAATGTGGGTTCGGAACATATTGTGGGATTGGCTGGCTCTGCAGCCAAAACGGGTACTGTACTCGGACATTATGAATTGCATTCCTATATCGTATTGATCCTTGGGTGGGTCTTTGTTCCTTTCTATCTCCGCAGCTCGGTGTACACCATGCCTGAATTTCTGGAACGTCGTTTCAATCCGCAATCCAGGCGCCTGCTTACCATCATCCAGTTGATCAGCTATGTCATCGCCAAAGCATCTGTCACCATTTTTGCAGGCGCTCTTGTATTCAATCAGTTTCTCGGTGTTGATTTCTGGACAGGCGCAATTATACTTGTTGTTGTCACAGGTGTGTATACAGTGATGGGTGGACTTCATGCGGTGATGTATACAGAGGCGATCCAGGCAATCGTGTTGTTATTGGGTTCATTGGTGCTGATGATCTTTGGGTTGCGTGAAGTAGGTGGATGGGATGCGCTGATGGCAGCTGTTCCCAAGGAAAAACTCAATATGTTTCCTCCACTGAGTGATCCTGAATTTCCCTGGCTGGGGATATTGATTGCCTCACCCATTGTGGGACTTTGGTATTGGTGCACGGATCAGCATATTGTTCAGCGTTGTCTGGCAGCCAAGAATGAACAGGAGGCAAGGCGAGGTACCATCTTTGCTGCATTTCTGAAGCTGATGCCTTTCTTTATTTTTCTGATACCCGGATTGATCGCTTATGCCTTGCATGCACAGGGAAAAATTCAGCTGGATGATACCAATGCTGCCTTTCCGGTGATGGTGAAATCCATCA
>Ga0315901_10002643_pt1 | contig 24354 bp, 20 predicted proteins | sample LakEriMetagenome_10_FD_203761 | JGI IMG/M metagenome (GOLD analysis project Ga0315901, IMG submission 203761) | Freshwater fungal communities from buoy surface, Lake Erie, Ohio, United States - Buoy 2 MA116 | ecosystem: Environmental > Aquatic > Freshwater > Lake | place: USA: Lake Erie, Ohio... | reverse complement strand
AACGGTTGCGTGGCGTGATGTAGTTCATAAAATGATTACAAGGCATGAAAATACTTCATGAATTACATTACAACAAACTCCTTTTGGACATTTAAATTGTGGATAGTAAATTCACAGTCTGACGTTATAGCCAATGGTAATAATAATCCGATATGAATCAACTGAATATAAAAGTATCCTTAGCCTTTAGTCTCATCTCAATGTTTCTGTTAACGAAGTGGTGGTTTGTACTGCCAGTTGACGGCCCAGACAAACTTTATTGGGGTTTTCCTTTCGCATTCATGGGTGAAGGTTTTCACACCTCTATGTCGTATCAATTTTTCATCACAGAGTTTATTGCCAACTTCGTTGCTTATTCTTCCGTTTGGGTAATCATGTCTCTATCGATTAATAAATGGGTTCCTAATTTCAAGATGCCTTCTATACTTTCTAAAACTATTTTGACATTGGCTTTGCTTCTTTGTATTGGTTTTGGCGCTTTAATAAGTACTTCGAATCCAATTTTTCACATCAAAAGACCTTACGATTGGAAAATAATTGAAACAGGCAATGTATTTATTTGGGAAAACACACCAAGACCTGAACGTTTTGATTCTTTTAATAAATAATAACATGAAAACAACTTTGTACTTCCTTATAACGCTTGTTTTTGGGTTACAAGCTTGTACAACACAGAAAAAAACAGTTTCATCCTATGAAAAGAAAAGTACCATAGTGGTCAATTGCAAGAATAGTAGTGTTCCAGCATCATACATTACGGGCAAAGTAACTGATATCAATACACAAGAAGAGATTTTTTATGCTAATGTGGTACTACGTGATTTGAAAACCTTACAAGTAATTGAGGGTGTTTTAACGGATGAGCACGGTAACTTCGAACTAAAAAATATACCATTAGCAAAGTATCTATTAAGTGTTGAAAGAGAAGGGTACGATGAAGTTGATATGCAACTAAATTTTAACGAACACCTTACTTGTACGGCTGAGATAAAACTTGCCTTATATGACATTCATCCAGAAAAGCCAGTCATTTATCTCTATCCCGAACAGAGGCAAAAAATAAATGTGAAACTCGATTATGAAGGCACTTTAAGTCATACCTATCCCAAATATTATGGAGATTGTTGGACAGTTACGGCAGAGCCGAATGGTACGTTGTGGGACGAAAACAATCAGGAATATTATGCGCTGTTTTGGGAAGGAACACTTTTAAAGCAGATCATTCCTACAGATGGATTTATTGTTGCGGGTAAAGAGACTGCGTCATTTCTTGAAGATAAGTTAGCCTACTTGGGATTAAACAGACGTGAAGCCAATGAATTCATCATGTATTGGTTGCCTCGAATGGAAAACAACGCGTATAACTTCATCCATTTTTCAGGAAAACAATACGAAGAATTGGCCGAATTGGAAATTACCCCAAAACCTGAAACCATTATTAGGGTGATGATGTTGACACAACCGTTAAAATCAAGAATGGACTATCCATTGCAAGATTTGAGTACCCTAAAAAAGACGAGAAAGGGTTTTACGGTTGTGGAATGGGGTGGAAGTATTATTGACTTGCCAAATTTATAAAAATGAAGAATTTAAAGATTATATTTTCATTGCTACTGCTGATCTTAATTCGTTTTGATGCTTTAGCCGACCTTAAATATCATCCTGTTAGCTTCATGCTTTCAACAGACAAAGAATGCTACTACGAAGGCGAAAAAATCACTTTTCTTATCACCATTACCAACAACGATAAAGGAAGAACGCTTCCGGTTTTATTACCACACACCCAAAATGTAGGACAGAAGTTGTTCTATTTAAACGCCTATGACAAAGCTAATAACACAATGCTTTTGAGATACACAGAAGATAAATTGCTTAAAATGATGGTTCACGATACAGGTACTGTTAAAATCAAATACCTTAAACCCTTGGAACAAGTTGTTGTGCCTATCTATCTTAACGACTTTGAGAACTATTTCAGTTATCACACGCAAAACGCATCACACCACAGTTTTGGAGTGCCGCTATTTGCTGGAGTTTACAAGGTAAATGTTACCTACAATCCCAATGGAATTGCGTTAGGAGATAGTATCTATACTTATTATGATGACTCTGAAAAGGACATTCCAATTAATAGATTGGCAATGCCATCGAATGGTCAAATTTCCCAAATGATTGATTTAAAAATAAAGCGAAGTGCTGATACTATTGTTACTATAGAGCGACAGAAGTATTATATTAAGACAGATGGACATCGTTATTTCTATTTATCAAAAAATGCACGTCAAATTACAACAGACACAAGTTGTCATCACATCACTGATTTGCCTCCAGATAGTTCATCTATTAAAAACGAATATTTCTACAGTCATTTTAATGATTTGTATGCCGAGTACATTGCCCGTTTTGATGATGGTGACATTAGGGAATATCGAAAATTTTCTGATTGGTGCCCGAGTTTTTTGTACACCGAGAGATATAATGAATTCAAACAGAAAACGCATTATGAGTTGCAACTGCCCGACAAAAGATTTTACAGCGTTTCATACAATCAACCCAGTGGGAGCATATACCAGGAGACTTATTGTTCATCAGATGGCACGTTATGTAATGTAACAACGTATATATATGACAAGCAAGGTATTTTAAAAAGAAAAGTATTTTCCCAGACACAGCCTTGTATTGAAGTAGAAATTGACGGAAAGAAAAGGAGTGCGCATCGCGGGATTAATCTTGAAGAAAAATGAAAAGAACCACTGGCTATAACATCACCTATACGCAAGCAGGGGTTTTGTGCATCGTAGGACAGTAAAGTGCTAAACTTGAAGTTCATTTCTTCGTAGGAAGTTCACTGCTAAAAACCCTGCCTGCGTATAGCTGAATCTCGTCAGGCTGTGAAATAACTTACAATGCATCGCAAGGGTGTTTTTTTCGTTGCTCATATATGCTTCTGTTGCCTCATAACATTCATTTAAGCGTAGCCATTTTTTAAGCGGCTATGCTCCACGCTAATTTTATCTTCGCGCTATTCGCTTCTAATGAGGTCTGTTTTCGATGCGCACAGACTATCCCTTTATAGTCCGGTTTCCAGTTTTTGAGTTTTTCCAGTATGTCTTTTGTTCCTAATATCGTTATCGTTCTTCGTAGGTTATATACTAAGGCTATCAGGCTGTGTTCTCCCACGATGTTAATCTGCGCTCGGCTCTGTACGGTTGGGATAACGTTGCGGTTGTTTCAGGTAAAAGTTCTTTACTGCTTAATTGCTGCCTGCTTCAACCGGCAGGAAAAAAAACACTCCCACAGGGGCTTAAGCCCAAACGATGCCGGGTAATTATAACTTGTTAAAGTGTTCTTTCATCTTAATCGAAGAAGATCAGCGCTATGGGATTTAGTTCAACAATATCAATTTACTTTTCCGGGCAGGAGTGGTACAAATGTAAAATCACCGAACTCCTCCTGCGAAAATTGATTATTGCCGTTTCGGGTAATGCGAAGCATCTTTTGACTTTTATCACCAAATGGAATTACCATAAATCCACCTGTTTTAAGCTGATGCAACAACTTTTCTGGTATTACAGATGCCCCCGCAGTAATGATGATTTTATCGAATGGAGCATACGTAGGAAGCCCCTCAAAACCATCGCCATAAAACGTTTGAATCGAGGTATAACCCAGTTCCCGAAGTAGGGCTGATGCCGTGCTGAACAGGGTGCGTTGTCGTTCAATCGAATAAACTTTTGCTCCCATCTGATGCAGTATAGCCGCCTGATAACCCGAACCGGTGCCAATCTCCAGCACCTTTTCTCGTGGCTTTACACGAAGCAACTGCGACTGATAAGCAACAGTAAACGGTTGCGATATGGTTTGACCGGCTGCAATGGGAAATGCTTTGTCCTCATAGGCCCGTTCGGTGAACACACTGTCAAAAAATAAATGACGGGGCACAGCGCGCATAGCCTGAAGCACCTGTTCGTCGGTGATCCCTTTTTGCTGCAGTTCGTCGATTAATTTTTTGCGTAAGCCCTGATGCCTTGAGGTATCTTTTGTTGAGTCGATCATGTTTAGAGTGTAAACCAATAATTCAATTTCAAAACGAGTGCTTTATTCTTGGCGCTAAAGTTAGCGGTGTTATAGTTGTCGGTGTATACAATAAATAAGTCGCTCATCGGCTTAAACCGCCATTGTAATCGGGTATTGATATTGAAGTTTTCGATTTGGGTATTGTACTGTAAAAAAGTAGTGAGGAACAGGTTGCGAGTAAAGGTGAGATCGGTGCGTAAACCAACCAATAGCAGTTCGAAATCATTTCGGGTGCCTTCAAAATTCACACGGTCATAATTCATACTCATCGCCAATACACCCCAAGGCTGTTTGCGATAGCTCACCGATGCAGATAAGGAGTTGATGGTGCCGTTGTAAAAACTACCCACCCTGGTGCCGGCACTCAGGTTAAGTAATTTACGGGTATCGGTATTCATAGCAAACTGATAACTGTCGAACGCATATTTGCCAATAGGTATGGAGTCTTTTGCATTGCCGATGAAAGAGTCAAAAGGCAAATTCATGAAGTTAAAATCTTTTTTGAACGATACGGAGGCGGTGTTCAGGAAGTTGAGTGTAGCCAGAGTATAATAATATTGTTCGGTATAGGTGAAGTTGCCGTCGTAGTAGTTACTGCAATATGCAGTGAGGGCGAAGTTTCGTATGGTATTGGATTTGGGGAAGAAGTACCGTGTGATATTGGGTTCGAATCGCCAAAAGGTCTGCCGTATGTTTTGTTTGGTGCGTGCATCAAAATTATTCAGTCGCGGAATAAACCCGATATCTGCGATGAAATTTTCACCTACATATTCATGGTTCCAGTTGATATCCCATTTCATCACCTGATAGTTGAGGTAGGAGGCATGCGCATAGCTGTTGGCCGGTTGATTGGGATTGAAGGAATGCATATAAAAAAAGATGCCGTTCCAGTGATTATCTTTTGAAGAGAGGTTATACTGTAGACCGGCGATGCGGTTATAGTTATCCGGTGTGAAGCCCTCCTTATCCGAGTATTGCTGTCTGTTCAGCATAATGCATGAAACAAAACTTCTGGAAAACACTTTGCGCTGTAATACCGTTACTGCATAGTTCTGGGCTTCAATATCCTTATTGTTTATGGTGGTCTTTGCCGTTTGCATCACCATACTGCCTATGCGCCACTGATTGTTGATTTTTCCACTCAGCCGAGCACCACCGATTATCGGGATGGTATTGCCGTCCTGCAGGCCGATACGCCTCGAGAAGAAGGGGCGAATCTGGCTGAACCCGAACGAAGCAAACAGATCACTGTTCTCCAGAAAAAAATTACGTCGCTCCGGAAAAAATAAATTGAATCGGGTGAGGTTGGTTTGTTGCCGGTCAACTTCAACCTGCGAAAAATCAGGATTGACCGTGAGGTCGAGATTCAGCGAGGAGGTGATGGCTACTTTTCCGTCAAAGCCGCCGTTCCATTTGATAAAAGATGTATCCCTAAATCCGCCGAGGCCGTCGGGTATGCTGTTGTGTAGATACGTACCTGTACCAATACCATAGGGAATCAATGAAATATTAACTCCCGGCTTACGCGGGGCGTCGTCCCATTTCAGTTCGCCGGTGAAGGCCAGGGTATTAGGATTATACTGACGTGGAACAGGAACCCAGCAAGATAGCTCGTTGCATACCAGATCATTGCGCACAAAATTGATATACCAGCTTTTTTCATTTTCCTTGAAGCGTAAGGACTTAAACGGTATGGCCATTTCCACATACCATCCGCTAGAGTCGCGGCTTGTAGCGGAAAACCATTTTATATCCCAGTCGGTGCTCGTGCCAAATCGCCCACCGTTGGAAACCAGTCCTTCGCGTTGCACATTGTAGGGATTAACTCCAAAGTTAAACCCGTTGGTGCGGTCTTTGAATGGATCGATTAATACGGCAAAGGCATCGCTTACGGGAAATGAATAATCGCGGCGCAGGGACTGAATAATATAGCGGTCCTGATCACTTCGGGCATTGCGACAGTGAGCAGATACGTATAGGAACTTATCATCATAGGTTACCCGGCATTCGGTCAGAGAGCGGGCATAACCGGTATCAAAGGGGTAGCTGGCGTAAAACTGATTGGCTTGTTCTGCCCGTATCCAATCCGGTTCGTTTAACACGCCGTCAACTTTAAGGTTGTTTTTTGCCTTGAATACATGGAGCTGATAGGCCTTTTGGCCCTTGGCAGTTAAAGTGAGCAGGAGGATAATCAGAATGAGAACTAATCGCACGGGGCTACAAACATACGGAGTTGCGCTCGGTTTGATTTTATCTTAAGGGATGAAAAAGGATATGTAAATATTGCCGCTGAATTGAACCGAATTTCTCTTGTTTATTGTTGACCATTTTTTTGTTGATAACTTCAATAATTCACTGCAAGTCCTTATCTATTTTAGCGCGCACAAAAAAATCTCTGATTTATCATGAAAAAAATACTGCTCTTCATCACAGCACTAATCCTGTCTAAGTTTACGTTTGCCCTCAATCCCGTAAGAGAATATGCTGTAACGCCCGCCGACTATGGTATGGATTATAAGGAAGTTATTATTACAGCCGCCGATGATGTAAAACTAAACGCCTGGGTATTTAAGCCATCTGTAGCTTCAAAAAAATTCATTATCGTCAGCGACGATGGTAATGGCAATATGGCAGATAATCTGGAGTTGATCGCACAGTTTCTATCGATTGGGTATAATGTTGTTGCATACGATTACCGTGGCTTTGGAAAGAGCGATGATTTTGCCATTAAGAGCAACTTTTTTATTTACCCTCAGTTTGTGAAAGATATTACTGCCGTGGTGGACTATACCCGCAAATACCACAATACTCAGTTTGATATGTTTGGCATTGGCATCGGCGCCGGTTTATCGCTTAGTGTTGGGGCGAACCGTCCTGAAGTAAGGCGCATTATAGCTGATGGTACGTACAGCAGTTTTGAGCAGACCAAAAACAAGTATAAGTCGGTTAAAGGTGAGGACATTATGATGCCTTTGGCTTATGATAAAATGTTTATGGAGCCGCTCTATGCCTTGGCATCAAAAGGTGATCAGCTCTATGGTATCTATTACATTGTAGGGGCAACCGAAGATCTTTGCGGGCAGGATGATGTAAAATCTCTGGTTAAACTAAAACCTAAAATATCAGATTCCTATGTGGTGCCGGCAGTAAAGAATGACGCTACGTTTTCTTCGAATAAGAATGAATATTTCAATAAAATAAAAAAGTTCATCGAAACCCACGGTTCGTAATAGTGGACACCAACATATGGATTTGTTACTTAAATTTGCTGTTGAGTTAGTTAACCTGAAAATCATAAACTACATTTATTCATATAAATAACGCCACCATGTCAACCAATCAAGAAGACGTAAGCAAAAACGGAACATTTTCCGCTGAATTGAAAGAGAAGATTAACACGCTGGAAAATTTAATGAAACAGCGGGATAAGCAGTTGAAAGCGACGCATGAATCACCTGTTGAAACGGAGGAAGATGATGAGTTGGGTTTACCTGGCTATACCGGTATTTTTTAACAGGCTGATTAGGCGATGCACTGAACCAAAGCGCCGCCATAGTTGTATTACATACTAAAATAATTAACGATGTTATCTAAAATAATGACGGATGCACTCAATAAGCAGGTGCTTATGGAAGCGGAGTCCTCACAGGCATATCTTGCTATGGCATCCTGGGCCGAAGTTCAACCCGGACTCGACGGGGTTACACAATTTTTTTACAAGCACAGCGATGAAGAGCGGGCCCACATGCTTAAACTCATTCATTACATCAACGAACGTGGAGGCAATGCAGTAATTCCGGCTTTGAAACAACCTACTCTAAAATTCAAATCGCTGCACGATGCCTTCGCCGAACTGTTGAAGCACGAAATAAAAGTTTCGGAAAGTATCAACGATCTGGTGGATGTGGCGCTGAAGCAAAAAGATTTTGCTACACACAACTTCCTGCAGTGGTATGTGGCGGAGCAAATTGAAGAAGAGCGTTTGGCTCGTGTGCTCAACGACAAACTGCAAATGATAGGCAACGATAAAAGCGGTCTCTATCTTTTCGACCGTGACATCATGCAAATCACTACGGCCAATCAGAACGAGGCCGAAGCATAGTCTTCACCATCATTAATTTATACAAAGCCTCTCTACGCCCGGAGAGGCTTTTTTATAATCAGCACTCTCATTCGCATTTTTTAACTTTACACCGGTTTAAACGATAATAAATATGGCAGTTAAAATAAAATTTGGAACCGACGGATGGCGAGCCATCATAGCAGAAGATTTTACCGTGGACAATGTGCGCCGTGTGGCCTATGCCACTGCCGAATGGCTCTTGCAGAAAAAATCAAATCCTGTTCTGGTACTAGGTCACGATTGTCGCTTTGCCGGCGAACTGTTTTGCGAAAACATAGCACAGGTATGTTGCGAGCGTGGTGTAAGGGTTATTATGGCCGATAATGTTTTTGTATCCACACCTATGATTTCTCTGGCAGCTACCAAGCTCAATGCCGACCTCGGTGTAATCATTACGGCATCGCATAATCCTCCGGGCTACAATGGTTACAAACTGAAAGGTTCACACGGCGGCCCTTCATCACCTAAGGATATTCAGGAAGTTGAGGATTTAATTCCTGACACGGTGAGTTTACAAACTAAGAAAACAGAACATTACGAAAAGGCAGGCTTGCTCGAATACGTTGATATGGAAAGCATGTACATAGATCATGTGCGAGAAAACTTCGACCTGGATGCCATTAACAACAGCGATATTACGGTTGCCTATGATGCTATGTATGGAGCAGGTCAACGGGTTATACCACAGTTACTAAAGAATGCCATATTGTTGCATTGCGATCACAACCCATCTTTCATGGGTCAGGCTCCTGAACCTATACTGCGTAATCTGCAGGAGTTGCAAAGCACTATTCGAAATGCAGAGCGAAATGTATGCGGACTGGCAACGGATGGTGATGCCGATCGTATAGGTATGTTCGATGAAGATGGCAACTTCATCGATGCTCACCATATTATCCTGTTGCTGATTCATTACTTGCATCATTACCGCAAGATGGATGGTAAAGTGGTGATTGCTTTTTCTGTGTCAGAAAAAATTAAACGTCTCTGCGAACACTATAACCTGCCTTATGAAGTAACTAAAATTGGCTTCAAGTATATCAGCGAGAAGATGATTATAGAAGATGTTTTGGTAGGTGGCGAGGAGAGTGGTGGTATAGCAGTTAAAGGTCACATCCCTGAACGAGATGGCATCTGGGACGGACTGGTGTTGCTGGAGTTTATGGCTAAAACCGGCAAGAACATGAAAGAAATTATTGAGGAAGTGTACCGCATAGTTGGTCCGTTTACTTACGACCGCAACGATTTGCATTTGGAAGAAGCTCAAAAACTTGAAATCATTGACCGTTGTCGCACGCGGGCATATACTCAGTTTGGGGAGTACAGTGTTCAGCGAACAGAGGACATCGACGGATATAAATATCATTTTAAGAATGGAGAGTGGCTCATGATACGTGCCAGCGGAACGGAGCCCTTGCTGCGTGTTTATGCAGAGGCCCCATCACGCAACGAGGTTAATCATTTACTGCATTGCGCAAGGAAAACGCTCTTGGGATAACTTGTTTGCACGTTATACTATAGTTCCTGCACTGTGTATGGCGATTTGGTTGTCCTCCTGCTCGTGGCTTAGTGCACAGCATGTACTTAAGCCTTCAGATTCACTGCAAAAAAAACGCGTGTGGATAGTAGGAGGTACCTGGACAGCATTGTACGGAACGGCATTGATTGGATTAAATGCGGCCTGGTATGCTGATTTTGAGCGAGGCCCTTTTCAATTTTATGATGACTCGCGTGAATGGCTACAGATGGATAAGGCCGGTCACCTGTTTACAAATTATTTTGAAGCGAAGTGGACAGCCGACGCACTCAAATGGGCCGGCGTTAAACAACGCAAGGCCGCGTTGATTGGAACGGCAACCGGACTGGTTTTTCAGACGACACTCGAAACCTTGGATGGTTTCTCTGCCGAATGGGGCTTCAGCCCGGCTGATATGACGGCTAATGCCGGAGGCGCATTACTCTTTTTGTCGCAAGAGCTGTTATGGAACGAACAACGTGTGCAGGTTAAATTCTCAACCTCACCCTCAATAGCATCCAATTATTCGTCGTACTGTAATTGCGATATCAATGCGAGACAGCGGGATTTATATGGTGCATCTGTTCCGGAACAGATTCTTAAAAATTATAACAATCAAACCTATTGGTTATCGGTGAATATGCATTCATTTTTTTTGGAATCTAATATACCGGCCTGGCTTAATGTGGCCTTTGGTTATGGTGCACAGGGCATGTTGGGAGGGTATGAAAATGAATGGTTCGATAACGGCAAACTGATTTCTGCAACAGATGTGAATAGAGTCAGACAGTTTTATATCAGCCCTGATATTGATTTGACGAAAATAAAAACCAACAAACCTTTACTTAAGACGTTGTTCAGTGTGCTTAATATTGTTAAGGTGCCTATGCCGGCACTGATGCTGAACTCCCGTAATCAAATTACATTTTATCCTTTATTCTTTTAACCGATGTCGAATCCGATCAAACATAAATATGCGGCCGGCGATGTGGTATGGCTGAAACATCTCAAACAGAAAGCAACCATAACCCGTTTTGATAAAAAAGGTTTACTCTACGTAAATCTCGATCAGGTTGAGATACCTGTTTTTTTTCACGATATATCACCCTACCAAGAGCCGGTTGATTATACAAAGAATGAGACTCAACAACAAGTTGTTGAGGAGCCGCGTGCAAATTATTTAAAGTATCATTTTGATGCAACCGGTTTACATGGCTCGGGAGTATTGTTGATGTTTGTTCCGGAACAAATTGCCGATGGAGAAACGATACATTATGATTTAATCCTGATTAATGAATCCTCGGAATATATTCAGATTAATTATAAACTGATCAGCACGTATGGCATCTATGAGCAGGGAAGAATAGCTGTTAAAAGTAAAGCACACACTGGGATAGCTCACTTCAAAACAGAAATTATCAACGATATCCGTCAGTTCGATTATCAGATCATACCGCAGACTAACGATAAGGCCGCGATATCGGGCTCGCAAAAGTTTAGCGCCGCCTCTCTTGTTAAACATGAAGCTTTTTTTCAGCCCATGAAGCGCACCGTATTTCAGTATGAACTCTTAAAGCAATTCTCCGATAAGCCTAAAGAGAAGGATCTGTTTACTGAAACGCATGAGCCTTTTGAGGTTAATGTAGAGCAGTTGAAAAGCATGATGCAGGTAAGTCCGAAACAAAAAGAATTTGATGTTATCGTCCCGGAGAAGGAGGTTGATTTGCACATCGAAAAAATCACCCCTGATATAAAAGGCCTTAGTAAAACAGATATACTACTCACCCAGATAGAACATTTTAATAAAGCCCTCGATCGTGCCATACGCAGTGGTCAGAAAGTATTTTTTGCGATCCACGGAAATGGCAGTGGTAAACTAAAAAAAGAGATTCATAAAATTCTGGAGAGTCACTCAGAGGTGGTGTCTTTCGATGATGATTACACGCCACAATACGCATTTGGCGCAACTAGGATAATTTTGAGGTGAACTGTTCGCCGGGGTGTCGCCTCAGTCCTCACGGATTGGGGAGGAAAGTCCGGACAACAAAGAGCGCTGCACCGCCTAACCGACGGGGTCCGTGTTAAAGCGGATACAGAAAGTGCCACAGAAAATAACCGCTTCGTGTAAACGGAGTAAGGGTGAAAATGTGAGGTAAAAGCTCACGGTCCGTCATAGTAATATGTCGGGCGGGTAAACCTTGCGGGTTGAAAGGTCAAATAAATCCTGATTCCGGTTTCGATCCGGAAGTGGTGTTGCTCGCATCGCCATCGGGACGGGTTGACCGACAGATTCAGATGGCAACATCTGAACCAGATAAATGACGACCCTACCGGAATTTATTCCGGGAAACAGAATCCGGCTTACGAGCGGACAGTTCATTTTTTTATTATGGCAAACATAGATACGGACATACTTATTACCGGTGCCGGTCCTGGCGGAATGGCCTGTGCGCTTTCTTTGGCGAAGGAGGGGATATCCTCCATTGTGCTGGATAAATCCGATTTTCCAAGAGATAAAATCTGCGGCGATGCATGCAGTGGCAAAGTGGTTGAGGTATTGCGAAAAATAGATCCCTCGATGGTGGAGGATGTGTTTAAGCAATCCTTTCAGACAGGAAGTCACGGTGTTTGTTTTATTGCACCAAACGACAAAGTATTGCGGGTTCCGTTTGCGACCAAACATAAACGAAATCATGCTCCCGGATTTATTGCACCACGAGTTGACTTTGATCATTATCTGGTACAGAAAGCACGGGAGCAGGCGTTAATCCGTGTCATCACGCCAACGGAGGTATTATCGCATAAACGCACTGAAAAAGGGTGGGAGATACTTACCGATAAGGACACCTATCAGACCCGCCTGCTAATTGATGCTTCAGGCGCACACAGTTCTTTTGCCCGACATCATGCCGGCATCAGGCAGGAGCAGGAACATTACTGTGCCGGTTTAAGAGCATACTACCATAATGTTGCCGGTTTGGATCACGAAAACTATATCGAACTACATTTCATTAAAACCTTTTTGCCCGGTTATTTCTGGATTTTTCCCCTACCCAATGGTATGGCCAATGTAGGTGTTGGTTTGCGGAGCGATGTGGTCTCCAAAAAGCGCATTAATCTTAAAAAGGAAATGATGCAAATCATCAAGGAGCATCCGGTTATCAGTAAGCGTTTTGAGCACGCAGAGCCGGTGGGCTCCATAAAAGGCTGGGGTCTGCCGCTTGGGTCCGTAAAGCGGGCAATTAGCGGAGATCATTATATCCTTATTGGTGATGCCGCATCCCTGATCGATCCTTTCACCGGTGAGGGTATAGGCAATGCCATGCTCAGTGGCTGGGTGGCGACTCAGGTTGCCGTGCCCCTGCTTAAGAGTAATCAGCTGAATGCCAATGCACTGAGTGCCTACGATCGCGAAATTTACCGTCGTTTATGGCAGGAACTCAGTTTAAGCAGAAAGCTTCAGCAATTGGCTGTATATCCTTCCTTATTCAATTGGGTGGTGAATAAAGCCAACAAAAACCGCACATTTAGCGAAATGATCTCCTGCATGTTCGAGGATATTGATCTCAGAAGCCGTCTGAAACAGCCTTCTTTTTATTTTAAATTATTGTTTAACTGATATATGAAAATCAAATTTTGCAAATTGGATTCTATGGGTATTTTTGCGTGCCCTTAAAACAGAGGTTGACCTCGTAGCTCAGCTGGTAGAGCATAACACTTTTAATGTTGGGGCCCTGGGTTCGAGTCCCAGCGGGGTCACTTCAACAACGAGTACCCCGGATTTTTATCCGGGGTATTTTTTTTCAGGTAACTGATACGACTGTAACTAAAGTAGCCGATAATCAATGGTTCCTATTTGATTTTTGCCTATCATTGTTCAATAAGTTGAAATGGAGATAGTAGGTTATACAGGGGCATTACTGATGGGATTATCGCTCGGATTAATCGGAGGCGGAGGATCTATATTAACTGTTCCAATTTTGGTTTATCTATTCGCTATCGATCCGGTGCTTGCTACGGCCTATTCTCTGTTTATTGTGGGTATAACCAGTCTGATGGGCTCCTTTGCGCACATGCAGTTAGGTAATATACACTGGAGAACAGCAGTGGTATTTGGTGTCCCATCAATTATCAGTGTTTTTTTAACCCGCTTGTATCTGGTACCCGCTATTCCTAATCATATTGCACAAATTGGCAATTGGGAACTGACTAAGCCGGTAGCACTACTTATTCTTTTTGCGGTACTGATGTTACTGGCCTCTTACTCAATGATAGCCAATAAGAAGAACACGCAAGTGGATTCATCCAACTTGGTGCGATTTAATTATCCTTTGATTCTGATCGAAGGAGTCGTTGTTGGTTTGATAACCGGTCTTGTAGGTGCCGGCGGAGGTTTTCTGATTATTCCTGCTTTGGTTCTGCTCGCTAAACTGCCGATGAAACAGGCTGTAGGCACTTCGTTAATTATCATTGCCTCAAAATCATTAATCGGATTTATTGGCGATTTGAGAGGCGATGAGCATATCGACTGGACTTTTTTGATTGTTTTTTCTGCCATCGCAGTAGTTGGCATCGTGTTGGGCAGTTTGATGTCTAAAAAAATACCCGGAGAAAAACTGAAGCCCGCCTTTGGTTGGTTTGTGCTTGTTATGGGCCTTTACATCATTATTAAAGAAACACTATTACCTTAACTCATACCAAGATGTTCGATTGGATTAAACAATTATTTAAGCCAGAGAAAAAAGCATACTTAAAAGATATCATAAGCGATGGGGCCTTTTTGGTCGATGTGCGCACACCTGCTGAATTTTCTGAGTCGCATATCAGCGGATCGGTTAATATTCCCTTGAATACCATTAGTCAAAGGCTTGAATTGTTTCGAAATAAAAAGCATATCATAGTGTTTTGTCGAAGTGGTAATCGAAGTGCGCAGGCTAAGATGATTCTGGAGCAAAACGGATTTAAACAGGTATTCGATGGAGGTAGTTGGAAAAATGTCAAACAATGGATAAATTCCTGATTCAATTTTCCAGACATGTCCGAAAACAGGGATAGAGAGATCATACGTATTGAGCGATTAACCCTGCTTGTTCGTTATATATCTGTTCTACTGGTTTTAATCATAGTCAGCATTTTTGTAATACTTTATCTGCTCCATCAGCCTGCCGCTAAACAGCAACGCGAACAGGTTGCAAAAGCTGAGCAGACCGCCTCGAGTTTATTTTGGATAGCACCCGATACCGCTACAATTACTAATGATTCTATACGTGAATGGATTCTACTTGGCAGAGCTATTATTACAAATACATCGGCCTATTTTGGAGCGACAGGAACTGTGCGCAAACAGGCAACCAATGGCATGAATTGTCAGAACTGCCATTTGGACGCAGGAACAAAAATCTTCGGCAATAATTACGGCTCAGTTTATTCCACCTATCCCAAATACAGGGCACGCAGTGGCGGCATCGAAAATATTCATAAACGAATTAATGATTGTTTTGAACGAAGCCTTAACGGGCTAGCCCTCGACACAGCATCGCGCGAGATGAGGGCTATTGTGGCTTACATCACCTGGCTGGGTTCGGGTGTACCTAAAGGAGAAAAAGCAAATGGATCGGGATTAAAAGATATCCGCTTGTTAACACGTGCGGCCGATCCGGATAAAGGAAGCGTGGTTTATATAAATAAATGTCAGCAATGCCATCAGGCCGGTGGTCAGGGTCAAATGAACCTGACAAAAACAGCATTCATTTATCCTCCTTTATGGGGCGACCTAAGTTATAATATTGGCGCCGGGCTTTATCGTATTTCCACATTTGCAAAATTTGTAAAATATAATATGCCTCAGGGTGTAAGTCATACACTAACACAACTTACCGATGAGGAAGCATGGGATGTGGCGGCCTTCATTAACTCACAACCCAGACCGGTTAAAGACATCAGCAGGGATTGGCCCTATATTTCAGAGAAACCTATGGATCATCCGTTTGGTCCATATGCCGATGGCTTCTCAGAAACACAACATAAATATGGTCCCTACCAGCCAATAATTGACAAGATGAAAAACTTAAAGAAACAAAATACAACTACATTGTAACTGAAGGGAACCTGGTCTGATTACCATAAATCGTCATCGTCATTACCTTCATTAATCTCATCAAGCTGATAAGAGGTAAAGCCATATGTCTGCAGAAACTGACCATTGGTCAATCGGGTATATAATTGACCTTTTCCTTCGCCAAAACCGCTGCCTTTTGCTTGATGGCAAGCAGCACACATACAAGCAAATTCATAGGTAGTGCCTCTAACTAGGCCATCAATCATATGCCTACTTTTTATTTCTTTATTGCATAAATCACAAATACAGTTATCATCGTGCCAATATTGATCAACGGCTAAGGCTGTCTTCCAGTCCTCTTTATTTTTGAGTAGTCGCTCACGGGAGTTTCTAGGTCTAATTGCTTTCCTGTTCATTGATATTGATATTTAGATAACTATTCAGATAATCCAAATGTATCTATAATAATTTTTTTTGTGCATATACGCTCCGAATGACATTCTTATTTGGGCAACAAGTCGCTCAAGGTTGATTTGTTCTTTGTTGTTACAAGCGCTAATTACTTCAACCCGGGTATTAAATATTTTATGTACCGGGCACTATTTTACGTGTTGTTTGTTTAATCCGTTAAACAAGTATGAAAATCGACATCAAGCAGTGTAACTCTTATTGCTGTTCGTATATTTCGGACTCAATTTCTTTGCAACCAATTAATCAACCTATACAATGAAAGTAGAACAAATTTATACCGGATGCCTGGCTCAGGGCGCATATTATATCACTTCCAATGGCGAGGCGGCCATTATTGATCCGCTTCGCGAAGTGCAACCCTATCTCGACCGGGCAAAAAAAGATGCGGTTACGATTAAGTATGTTTTTGAAACACACTTTCACGCCGACTTTGTCAGCGGTCACCTTGATCTTAGCAAAAAAACAGGTGCGCCCATTGTTTATGGACCTAATGCCAATCCTGAGTTTGAGGCTATCATTGCCCGCGATGATCAGGAGTTCAGCATAGGTAATGTTCGTATAAAAGTATTGCATACACCCGGGCATACAATGGAGAGCACCACCTACTTGCTGAAGGATGAACAAGGTAAAGATTATTGCATATTCAGTGGCGACACCTTGTTTCTCGGCGATGTTGGTCGTCCGGATTTGGCACAAAAAGCCGCTCATATGACACAGGAGCAGTTGGCCGGTATGCTTTACGATAGCCTGATGACCAAGATTATGCCGCTGTCGGATGACGTTATTGTATATCCGGCTCACGGCGCCGGCAGTGCCTGTGGAAAAAATATGATGAAAGAAACCGTTGACACCTTGGGCAATCAGAAGAAGATGAATTATGCACTGAATCAGCCGGACAGAGATTCCTTTATCAAAGCCGTAACGGATGGTCTCTTACCTCCGCCTGCTTATTTTCCGCTCAACGTGGCTATGAATAAAAAAGGATACGACAGTATTGATGCGGTTAAAGCACGCGGACTCAACGCGTTGTCTCCTGAGGAGTTTGAACAACTTGTTGAGGCAACCGATGCATTGATGCTGGATACGCGCACACCTGCCGACTATGCACTGGGTCATATACCACAAAGTATTAATATCGGTATAAAAGGAGATTTTGCCCCCTGGGTTGGAGCTGTACTTGGCGATGTGAAACAACAACTCATGCTGATTACCGATGAAGGTGCAGAAGAAGAAGTAGTAACCCGACTGGCACGTGTAGGCTTTGATCAGGTGCTCGGATATCTTAAAGGAGGAATATCGGCATGGAAGGATGCCGGCAAACAAACCGACACCGTAAAGCGGATTACAGCAAGTCAGTTTGAACATGAATTTAAACTGAATGAAAGCATGGTCATTGATGTGCGCAGGGAGACGGAGTATGCCGCATCGCACGTGGATGAGGCCTACAGCAAACCGCTGGCTTATATCAATGAATGGGTTGGCAACATCGATCCCAAAAAACATTTTTACCTTCATTGTGCCGGGGGCTATCGCAGTATGATTGCGGCTTCTATCCTTAAGGCCAGAGGGTTTCATCACTTCAGTGAAATCGATGGTGGATTTAATGCCATCAACAAAACTTCTGTCCCCAAGACGGATTTCATTTGTCAGAGTAAGGTGATGTCAACCTGATCCGCTTCGTTTCTTTAGGCTGGAAAAAGCTGTTTCATCTGAAACAGCTTTTTTATTGGAATCTATTTCGATGAATGCATACGCCTGTAAACAGATAATTCTTCACGCTTACTTTTTTAATGGCAGATCGCATATTAATAACTTAATTTGTCACATCCATTTTCTAACCACATAATAGTTTAAATCATGATCCGCTATCTGATATTTATTCTGTGCCTCTCCGTTCACTCGATGATGGCTAATGCAGTAACGATATCCGGCACGATTACCGACGAGGCAAATAAGCCACTTTCATTTGCTTCGGTGTTTCTTAAAGGAACAACCACCGGTGTAACCGCAAACGTAGAAGGTCGATATGTGCTGAATCTGAATCCCGGCACCTATGATATCGTTTTTCAGTATGTGGGGTATCTCAAACGTACAGAACATATAACCGTTGATGCTTCGCCCATAACATTGCATGTGAAACTTCAGCCTGAGAACTTTAAACTTAAAGAAATTGTCATTGCCGCAGATGCCGAAGATCCGGCCTATCGCGTTATCCGTAATGCGATTAAAAAGCGTTCCGATTATCTTACCGAAACGGATGCTTTTTCATGCCATGTATATATCAAGGGATTACAGCGATTGGATAGTATTCCGAAACGCATTATGGGATTAAAAGCCGTTGACCTTGGTCTTGATTCCTCTATGCTCGGTATCGTATATCTCAGCGAATCAGAGTCACAATATAATTTTAAACAAACCGATCGTATCAGAGAGATTATGATATCCAGTAAGGTAAGCGGCGATAATCAGGCATTCAGTTGGAATCAGGCGAGCGATTTTGATTTTAACTTTTATCGTAATCTGATTGATGCCGGAAATCTTAGCGACCGTGGATTTGTATCTCCTATATCTGAGAGCGCCTTAATCTATTATCGGTATAAGCTCATTGGTGCTTATTACGAAGATGGTTTGCTGGTTAATAAGATACAGGTTATCCCGAGGCGGCGAAATGATCCGGTTTTTTCGGGTTATATCTATATCATTGAAGATACATGGAGGATCCACAGCACCGATCTGTATCTCACCAAAGAGGCTAAAATTGATTTTGTTGACTCTTTGGAAATTATTCAATCTTACAATAAGGTGAACGACTCCGTTTGGATGCCCTACTCACAAACCATGTTGTTTTGGTTCAGGGCCTTTGGTATTAAAGGTAATGGCCGCTATGTTGGGGTATTCAATGAGTACAATCTGAATCCGCAATTCCCTAAAAAGTTCTTTAAAGGAGGTGAGGAGTTAAAGGTGAATGAAGATGCCAATAAAAAAGATTCGGTTTACTGGGAAACAGCTCGGCCAATACCACTTACGCAGGAGGAGATTGATGACTACCGTAAGAAAGACTCTTTATCGAAAATTCAAAACAGTAAACCCTATCTCGATTCGCTCGATCGGGTGCGGAATAAATTTAAATTCAATAACCTCTTGTTGGGTTATAATTACTACCGGCGTTATCACGAAACCAATTTCTATGTCAGCTCTCCACTTCAGGCACTTAACTATAACACCGTTGAAGGGTGGGCTCCATCGTTGGATATTGGATATAGCAAGGAGTGGAAAGATCGTCGTCAGTTAAAACTAAACACCTCACTGCGCTATGGTTTATCAAATCAACTGGTTCAATTCAAGCCGCAAATCGAGTATCTGAGCAAGCCTGAGCGTTTCAGGCAATGGACGCTGAGCGGAGGCCGATACGTGGCTCAGTTTAATAGTAATAGACCAATATCCGAGTTTGTTAATACGTTGTACACGCTTTCATTCGGTGAGAATTATATGAAATTGTATCTCGATGAGTTTATATCGTTTCAGTATCGATCAGAGCTTATTAACGGGTTGATGGGTACGTTCAACTTGTCTTATCACAACCGTTCTCCTTTAAATAATACCACGAACTACACTTGGGCAGATGATCAGCGTTTTACAATCAACCGTACTGATATTCTTAATGCCGACAATGTTCTTGCCGGCAATCAGGCCTTGTTACTGCATGTGTCAGCCGGCATTCGTTTCAAGCAGAAGTACTATACACGGCCACATCAAAAAATAATTACCGGGTCAAAATATCCTAAAATGAGAATTGAATACACCAAGGGTTTTGCCGCGTTGGGTTCTGATGTAAACTTTGACCTTATTGAATTACAAATCACCGATAAAGTAAAGCTCGGTTTGTTGGGTCGGTTCAGTTATCAGTCGGGTGGGGGGTATTTTATAAATAATGCCCGCCTCCAGCCTATGGATTACAGGCATTTCAGTGCCAATCAAACCTTATTCTCCGGCTTTGCATCGGTAAGTCGTTTCGAACTACTGCCATACTATGTGTACAGCACGGCTGAATACTTTGCACAGGCCCATGCCGAGCAGCATTTTCAGGGCTTTATCACCAATAAAATTCCTATACTGCGCTCCTTGAAGATGAAAGAAACGGCAGGAGTCCATGTATTATATACACCGGATATCCTGCATTATGAGTTTCATGCCGGTCTGGAGCGCATCCTGAAAATAATCCGTGCAGAGTGGGTGATGGGTTATAATGCTAATAGTGGTTGGCAGCAAGGCATCCGAATAGGTGTCACCCTGCAGAATACCGTATCGATACCGGAGGACTAGTCGCGTTATTTGCCTGAGGCCATAAGTGCTTCGATCTCCTCAACTTCAATAGGTATGGTACTCATCAGATCTATTGGCTCCTTGTCGGTTACGAGTATGTCATTTTCAATTCGTATTCCAATTTTTTCTTCGGGCACATAAATACCAGGCTCGCAGGTAAATACCATGCCGGGTTTCATCGGGGCAAAGCGGTTTCCGATGTCGTGAACATCTAACCCAAGGAAGTGAGAGGTGCCGTGCATAAAATATTTTTTATACAAAGGCTTTTCAGGATTTTGTTTCTTCACGGCCGAGGCATCCAACAGACCGAGCCCGATCAATTCGGCCTCCATGAGCTTGCCTACCTCATTATTGTAATCATTCAGAATCGTGCCCGGGCGCAACATGTGTTTTGCTTGTTTCATAACACGGAGCACCGCATTATACATGGCTTTTTGGCGCGGTGTAAACCGCCCGTTAACCGGTATGGTGCGCGATAAGTCGCTGGCATAGTTGGCGTATTCCGCACCAAAATCAAGCAGTAGCATATCTCCGTCTTTGCATGGTTTATTGTTTTCTACATAGTGAAGCACGCAGGCACTCGCACCGGAGGCGATGATATGATAGTATGCATAGCCGGAACGGTTTCTGATGAACTCGTGCATGATTTCTGCCTCCACATCATACTCCATCACTCCGGGCTTAACATAGGCGAGCACCCTACGAAATGCCTTTTCAGTTATTGAACAGGCGTGTTTAATGATGTCAATCTCAAAGGAGGATTTGATTTCGCGAAGTTGCTGCATCAAGCGGCCGGCACGTTCATAGTGATGCAGGGGGAATCGCAACTTTAACTCGTTGATAAATCGCAGATCCCGATAGGGGACCTTCATCACCTGACGGTCATTTTCGTTGACATTGATATAGCAGGTATCGGCATAAATCATCAGCAGGTTAAGTATCACCTCAAATTCTTCATTCCAGAGCACCGTTGTTATCCCTGATGCCGCCCGGGCTTCCTCGATAGTGTATTTGTGACCTTCCCATACGGCAATATGTTCGTTGGTTCGCTTTAGAAAAAGTACTTCGCGGTACTCCGGTCGCGGACAATCCGGATAGAGCAGGAGCATGGACTCTTCCTGATCAATGCCACTGTGATAGAACAGGTCGGGGTTCTGCCTGAAAGTATGGAACTGATCGCCACTGCGGGGCATTTCATCACTGCTGTGAAAAATTGCAAGGGCATTGGGTTTCATTAAAGCCGTAAAGCGGTTACGATTTTCTTTAAACAGTTCTGCCGGTGGTGCATCGTATTTCATGGTAGGTATCGTGTGTTATCGTTATCACAAGTTTCATTAAAAGATTTCACAAACGAAAAAATAATTAGCCTTTATTGTGAATTATATATAATTGCAGACTGCTGAACCTTCAAATTATATACTTTTGTGCACATTATTTTAAATACATAACAATACATTTCAGCAGCACACAGGAAATGTCCAACACGTACCTCGATCTGATTCAGCAAACGTTCGATTTCCCACAGGAAGGTTTCGAAGTAAAAAATAACATCCTGCATTTTAATGGCGTTAACCTGATGGATATCGTTGGCTCATATTCTACCCCAATGAAAATTACTTATCTGCCTAAAATCAGTTCACAGATAAACAAAGCTAAAACATCTTTTCGCCGTGCATTTAAAGAACTGAAATATGATGGAAAGTATCATTACTGTTACTGCACCAAAAGTTCCCACTTCTCCCATATACTGGATGAGGTGTTGAAAAACGACACCCATATCGAAACCAGTTATGCATATGACATCGACATTGTGCGCAAACTCTATGAGCGGGGCTCATTCGATAAGGAGCGTTACGTAATCTGCAATGGATTTAAAAATAATTTATATACATCCAAAATTTCGAAACTCATTAACGATGGCTTTAATGTAATACCGGTTCTCGACAATAAAGAGGAGATTAACCGTTACCAGCGATTGGTCAAGGGTGATTGCAATATTGGTATTCGTATTGCGGCAGAAGAGGAACCCTCATTTGAGTTTTATACCTCTCGCCTCGGTATTCGCTGGCGCGATATTCTGGAGTTTTATGTGCAGAAAATTCACGACAACAAAAAATTCAGCCTGAAGATGCTGCACTTCTTCATTAACACCGGGATCAAGGACGATGCCTATTACTGGAGTGAGCTGAATAAAGCATTGAATGTATATTGTCAGTTGCGTAAGATTTGCCCCACGCTGGATTCCATCAATATAGGTGGCGGCTTCCCCATAAAAAATTCACTGGGTTTCGAATACGACTATGATTACATGATCAAAGCCATTGTGACTCAAATCAAAAATGTATGTAAGAAGAATCGCATCCCGGTGCCTGATATTTTCACTGAGTTCGGCAGTTTTACGGTGGGGGAGAGTGGTGTGGCTGTATATAAAGTGCTCGCACAAAAGCAACAGAATGATGCGGAGTTGTGGTATATGATTGATTCATCTTTTATCACCACACTACCCGATACCTGGGGTATTGGTCAGCGCTTTCTTATGTTGCCAATTAACAAGTGGGATGCAGACTATCAGCGGGTAAACCTCGGCGGACTTACCTGCGATAGCCATGACTACTATAACTCGGAGGCGCATATCAACCAGGTGTTTTTACCACGTGTTACCAATGGCGAACCCCTGTACATCGGATTTTTTCATATTGGTGCCTATCAGGATCAGCTGGCCGGATATGGTGGTATTAAACATTGCCTGATTCCTTCTCCTCAACACGTATTAATCAACTACGATAAGAAAGGCAACCTCAAACACCGGCTCTTTGCCAAACAGCAAACGGCTTCGAGTATGCTTAAGATATTGGGTTACGAGCAGAAACAGGTTGACGAGTAGTGCTTCAGGCACTTTATGATTTAATCGCAACAGTATTGCATCGCATATCCCTACTGCTTATAATCTTGCTCATATTTTACAGCCCATTGGCGTAGATTAGCAGGAATTAATAACTCAGCAAATGAAACAATCTACTTTACTCTTCTTCGCTTTATCGCTTTCCGTGATGCTCTCAAGAGCGCAGTTGCCCAATCCGGCTTTAGTAGGATACTGGCATAATTGGAACGATGTTAATGCACCATATATACCACTCAACAATATTGATACCCGCTATAACGTGATTGCCATTGCTTTCGCTGTCCCGGTATCACCAACGGATATGACCATGCAATTTGTTCCCGACGTAGTTTCACAGACAACCCTGCAAACACAAATACAGAATCTGAAAGCACAAGGCAAGCGGGTGCTTTTAAGTATAGGTGGGGCAAATGCATTCATTGATTTAACCACAACAGCGAACCGAAATGCTTTCATTACCTCACTAACCTCATTGGTTATGCTGTATGGCTTTGATGGTATTGACATCGATATTGAACATGGCAACTCTATTCTCAATGCCGGTGGCACCATATCCTCGCCTTCAAATGTCGCACAGCTTAATCTCATTGCCGCAGTTAAACAGATCATGGCAAACTACAGATCGGTGTATCCTGCAAAAAAATTATTATTAACGATGGCTCCGGAGACCGCATATGTTGTAGGCGGTCAGAGTGCTTTTGGCGGTATATGGGGCGGTTATCTCCCCATCATCGATGCATTACGCGATTCGCTGGATTTATTACAGATGCAGTTATACAACAGCGGCACCATGTTTGGTATCAATGGCAATACCTATACGCAGGGCACTGCCGATTTTATTGTTGCGATGAGTGAGGCGCTGATTGCGGGTTTTAATACATCAG
>Ga0315901_10002639_pt1 | contig 24369 bp, 35 predicted proteins | sample LakEriMetagenome_10_FD_203761 | JGI IMG/M metagenome (GOLD analysis project Ga0315901, IMG submission 203761) | Freshwater fungal communities from buoy surface, Lake Erie, Ohio, United States - Buoy 2 MA116 | ecosystem: Environmental > Aquatic > Freshwater > Lake | place: USA: Lake Erie, Ohio... | reverse complement strand
TCGGTACAGTGACTAACCCTGCACCCGGACACGAACACGCTGTAGGTGCACTGAGTATTCCTTACCTGACTAAAGCAGGTGTTGTTGGTATTAAGTTTCGTAAAACTGATGGTGGTCAACCTAAATACATTTGGCCAACAGGGCAAAAGATTGGGATGTTTAACGTTAACGATTTAGGTTTAGACACTGAAACAATGTGTATTTGTGAAGGTGAGATTGACACAATTATTTTGTCAGGTATGTGTGGCATACCTGCTGTGGGTGTGGCTGGTGTAACACAGTGGAAAGACTGGTTCCCTATGATGCTTGAAGGATACAAAAGAATATTTGTTTTTGCTGATAATGATGTTAAAGAAGATGGTCGTAATCCTGGGATGGAACTTGCTAAAAGGATTAAAGAAGATTTGAACAGTGCAGTGGTAGTTAACTTGCCTGAGAATAAAGATGTTAATGACATATTTTTACGTGAAGGTGCTGACTGGTTTAAGGAAAAGATTAAATGACAACAATACTTGGCATACAAAAACCAGACCACTGTTTACTCATTGCTGACTCACGTGTAACAGATGATGGTGGAAGAACATATTCACACCACGCAATGACCAAGATAACTAAACGTAACAAATACCTTATTGCAGGGGCTGGAACAACACAACCTTGCGACATCATCCAACACATTTGGAAACCACCAACACCAACACCAACATCATACAAAGACCTATACCACTTTATGATTGCAGAAGTAGCAACCTCAATGCGACTAGCCTTAGTAGCAAACGGGTACACACCTGACAAAGAATCAGACGAACCAGACTTCATATTCCTAATCGCATTAGGAGGAATCATATTTGAAATAGATGATTCCTTATCGGTACTGATGCGAGATGACGGTATCTATGGCATTGGCTCCGGTTCTCCTTATGCCATAGGTGCATTACAGGCAGGTGCAACTTGGAAACAAGCAATGCAAATCGCTGCACGAAACAATGTGTTCACAGCATCACCATTCATAACACATAAGCAGACAAAATGAGAAGAGAATTTGTTGGCGGACCAATGGATGGAACACAAATACCATTAGAAGATGATGATTTAACAGACGAAATACACATAGATATGATAAACTTAAATGGTACAATCACTGTTCACATTTATGTTGAAGACGAAGAAACAGGTAACTATAAATACGAAGGTGAATCTTCACCAGAAGATTTATATGAAGAGGAAGAAGATGAGGAATGAGTAATGACACAGCAGGAATGGGAACAGGTGCTAATGCTTCTGATAAATCAGGGCTTCAAGATAGTGGCGCACAACAAGCAAACGGAAACAATAACCGTAAGGCTCCCACAAACTTTTTCTACGACCACCCCGCAGTCAAAGACCACGGAAGCGGCATAGCCTTACAAGATTTAACATCCTTTATGGAATCGTTTAATGATTATGTGATGAGTCGTATCAAGGGTGTTGGTGCTGACCAGTATATGAAATCAACAGGTCAGTTGTTTGAAACTTTTACTGTTAAAGAAACAGTTGATGAACTGTTAGCAGAACTAGCAGACACTATTGCTTACACCAATTTTATTGCTATCAAAGTGATAGCACTATCAAATGCTATTAAGGAAAACAAATGAAACGCATAGTAGTGCTATCGGATATGCAAATACCATTGCATAATAAACCTGCAATAGAAGCAACAATAAAGTTTGTTAAAGACTACCAACCTGATGAACTTTTTTGTGTTGGTGATGAGGCTGATTGTTTAGCACCGGCACGCTGGTCTAAAGGTTACGTTGCAGAACATTCAAACTTGCAAAGAGATTTAGATGAGACTACTCGTATTATGGGTAGGTTTCGTAAAGCAATAGGACATAAACCATTTCACCTTATGAGAAGTAACCACGGTGACAGAATACAAAGATACATTGAACGCGATGCCCCAGCCCTTGCAACATTACGTGATTTGAAATACGAAAAACTTCTTGGCTATCGTGATTTAGAAATCACTTATCACAATAAACTGTGGAACTTTGCCCCAGGTTGGGTAATGGGACACGGCGATGAAGGCGCAACCAGTAGATATGCAGGTGGCACAGCAGTATCATTGGCAAGAAAAATTGGTATGTCAGTTGTATGTGGACACACACACAAACAAGGAATCATACATCACAACACATCATTCAACGGTAAACAAACCTCATCCTTGTATGGGTTTGAAGTTGGAAACATAATGGATTTGAAACAAGCAACCTACCTTAAAGGTGGTTCAGCAAACTGGCAATCAGGATTTGGAATTTTATACATTGACAAAGGTAAAGTAACACCAGTACCAGTACCAATGATAGGTAACTCGTTCGTAGTAGAAGGTAAAGTATACAAATGGTAGAAGACAAATGGGTACAAGATGTTGTTGAAATAGCACAAACATCAGCGTACATAATCACAAGAAACTACAAAGGTTTCGCAGAAGCAGACGATGTCAAACAAGAACTACTTGAATGGTCACTGAAACGAAACGACAAAATACAAGAATGGTTATCACCAGATTTATCCAAACAAGAATACCGAATCGGAATCAAACGCTTAGCCAAAACATTCAACCGAATGGCAGACCGTTACTGTCGTAAAGAGAAGGCTAAGAAACTTGGTTACTCTATACACGATGAAGCATTCTACTCAACAGGAATGATAGAAGAACTATTACCAATGGCATTCAGTTCAAACATCATAACAAAAGACCCTGCAACAGAATACGTTTCTAACGGTGGCGGCGACCCTGCCACAGCAGGTTCATTCCTTGCCTCAATGTATGACATACGAATAGCGTTACGCAATCTAACAATAGAAATATATGAGATGATGCGAATGCACTACGAAGATGGTTTAACCTTGGAACAAATAGGTGAATACTTTAACATAGACAAATCAACTGTCAGCAGAAAAATAAACACAGGTATTAAACAGATGAGTAAAGAACTTGGTGGTGAATCACCTTGGGTTTAAGGGTTTATACAGGTGGAACGTTTGATTTGTTTCACGTAGGGCACGTAAGATTATTGGAACGTTGCCGTGAAATATCAGGACAATCTGGAACAGTGATAGTGTCATTAAATACTGATGAGTTTATTGAACAATACAAAGGTAAACCACCCATAATATCTTACCAAGATAGGGCAGAAATATTATTGTCTTGTAAATATGTTGACCAAGTTATACCAAACTTTGGTAACGAAGACTCTAAACCAGCAATCGTTGAAGCATCACCAGACATAATTGCAATAGGTTCAGACTGGGCACGTAAAGATTACTACAAACAAATGCAGTTCACACAAGACTGGTTAGACAAACTAAACATAAGTTTAATATACATCCCATACACGCAAGGCATATCAAGTACGGATATTAAAACAAGACTATGAACATACTCATAGCCACAACACCTGAACGTGAACACTGGTTAACTGATTGTCTTAAATCTTTTGACACAACACCTGTAACAGTGCGCTCAGACTATGGGTTTGAGTTAGGTAAAATTAGGTGGGCTTATGAGAACACTAACTGGGACAGATGGTGGTTCTTTCAAGACTCTGTGATAATTAAAGACCAAAGTTTTTTACAAACAGGTTGGCGCAAAGGTACATCTGTACCATTATCTAATTCCCCAACAGCATTCGGAATGTATCTTGGTATATATTCACGTGCCACATTAGATAAAGTTGGTATACCTGTTGCACAAAGTAAAGCAGATGCAATCAGACACGAAGTTGAATGGCATTTAGAATACTGTCGCCACGAACCTGTTGAAATAATGTTCCCTGAACTAACAGACCATAACGCTAAAGGCACAGAGGAACGTCACGGACGTATTAACCTTGTGTTAGAGAATGATTATCTAATAAAATATAAAGGTACTTGGGCTTAACCTTTTTGTAGATTCCATTTCTTAAAAAATAATTCCTCATCAACTATTGTCATAGCCATAAGTTCTTGGTTGTCACGTGTTAGTTCGTTGCCGTGAATATGGCGCACCATAGCAGGAACGTGCACAACACCTTTACCTTTGCGTGCTTGCATATCAATATCCCTATCACCATACCACCATTTGTAGTTCTCATCAGGTCTCACATCTGTTTTAACATCAAGCACCCAACAGTAACCACACACCCAACCCTCAAAAGGAAAAGGATAACCAAGCGTTGCGCCTGTCCCTTTCATTACTTCTGCAATACGGCGCAAAGGATTATTCGCTAACGCAACATCATCATTAAGAACAGCAACATATTCTGCGCCACGTTCAACAGCATAATTTATTCCTGTGTTCCACCATTTATGAATATTAAACTCGCCTGTGTATTGTAAGTTGATTGCGTTAGGTACATCTTCATCAGGTAATGTGCGAACAAGTACACGTTTACTTGGTTCAATGTCGCACTCTTTGAATATGTCTTGCAAGTATTGTGTTCTTAAACCTGTTGGTATAACCAACCACAAATCAGAAGCCACGACTAGCACACTCCTTATCTAAATCCTGCCACTTCATACCACGACTAAAGTTAGCAGACACCTCAGCAGGTACACCCTCAATCAAAGTCTGATACATCCCCAATCTTTTAATACGCTTACCCAAAATAGCGTTCTCCTTATTCTCCTCAGCAATCATACCCATATACAGAATACTATACATTAACTCCAAAGTCTGCCAATCTTTATGATTAACAGCCAACATCTTACAAGTCATAGCCACAATAGGGCAAAGTTTCTTAGTAGTAATATCATAGATTAAACAGAAGTCATCATAGATTTGTTTACCATAACCAAGTTTCTGTAACTCATCAAAGTACCAAGAGTCCAACGGAAAATCTATCGTCCCGTCTCTTCCCTCAACATAGATACACCAATCATCAAACTTACCACGACCAAAGTAAAGTTTTGTTCCGTCAGATAAACGTATCTCAGTAGTAGCCATTGGCTTTCCTAAACTCTAACGCCTTAACCCAAGAACCATACCTGTCCATAACATACTTATGTGAAGCAATAAGTTGAATACGATAATCAGCAGACTTCTCAATACCAACCTGCTCCCAAGTCTGGTCAAGTAACTGACCTAAACCATACGCTGTTGAGCGTTTATTTTGTGCGTCACTATTCCAAGATGACTCCAACATAATCAACTCTTCCAACGCCTCGTATTCTTTCGCTGATACCATTGACCTTGCGTAACCCCTTGCGCTCAATGGTTCTCTGTGCAAGTTTTTAACAGGTGATGACACATATCCTTTAACAATTTTGTTTTCCTCTAACGGCTCATCAACAGGTATCATTAAAGCAAAACCTATTCCGACTATGAGCATACCAAGAATAAACTTTAACTCCATCTTCCACTCCTATTCCTAATCCGGTAACGTTGGTGTTCCGTTGTGCCACCCCACACACCTTTCAAGTCAGGGTCTTTCAATGCGTACTCTAAACATTTCTGTTTAATGTCACACTTGTTGCATATTCGTTTCGCAATTTGTGCCATATTGGCTTCGTGTCTTTCGGGGAAAAAAATCTCTGAACCAATCTCAGCACACAGGGCGTTGTCCCAAAAATCTTTTGCTATCATCTGCATTTCGTTTCCCCAATACTTGTTGTAGTTTCCATAACATAACTGCTTCTTTGCCTAACTTAACAATGTGTTTAGGGGGCTTCATCTTCGTTGCCCCCAAACAAGGAACGCCAACAGCACAACACCAAACGAGATAAGTAATTCAACAATCATTTATCCCACCCATTTCTTTTAATAAGTTTCTCTAACGACTCGTCTGTCACTAACGATTTCAATGTGCCAAGTAAAGCATAATCGGCACTTGTTTTGTCATCATACTGAGCGTTCAACTCACTATGAATTAACTCTAACATCACATCTTTATTCACTTGTCGTCCTCACTTGTCTTAAAATCGTCACGACAATCATCACACCACTTACCTTCTAAATATGTTTTAGTATTCACTTCACACATTTCACATAACAACAAACTCATTTCGTTTCCTCCTTATTACACTCGTTATCACAACTACAATACCAAGACTTGCTACACATATAGCAAACCCCGTAAATATCTTTGTTAGATTTCTTGAACATCAACATCATCATAATCGTCCAAGTAATCATTAGCAGACTCAAGTCTGTCAGTAATCAACACATAAGCGTCCTCGCTACTATTAGCCTCAACAGTAACGTGCACCCGTGCCGTCCCTCTATATGTTTTACCCATTACTTTATCCTTTTCAGTATCGGTTTAGTATCGTTAGGCACATCAGGTATCTCCATAAGAGCGTCCCATAACACTTGTTGATTTAAGATGATTGAACGTAACATATTTTCTAGCCTGTCAAAGCGTTCATCAGTAGTCATAATTAAGTTCCTCCGGTGTACAACTTTGACAATAAGGATAACCAGCCATTGTTGTTAAATTGCCATAAACATCAGCCCATATGACATCTTCATCATCAACATCTGTTAAACATTTAGCGCAACTATATTGTTGTGTTATCATTTCGCCTCCTCTTTTACATATTCGCGTTCAACATCAACACTATTTTCGTTAGCGTGTTGTTCTAATAATTCGTCCTCGCACACTAAACAATAGTTACCCCACGATTGTCCGTGGCAGGTGATAGGGTCAAACATTATGCGCTCACCACCATAAAATTGTCACAATCCTTATCATCTACGCCACACTTGTAGCAATAAAGAGAATAGTGGTCGTCAGGGTGATTAGGACAATCCGTCCACTCACCTTTGCGTTTGCAAACAGCGCAAAATAAATCATCATTTTCGTCTGCTATAAACTTAGGTAAATCATTATTCATTATGCTGTCACCTCGCATATGCACCACACCATAGGCGCGTTACAATCGTCACAATAATCAACAGCAGGGTCAATATAATACTCAACCATAGGGCTAAGATTATTCTGTTCGTAATCTTGTGCAGGACTAAGTTTCATCACGCACTCACCACCATATCTAAAGTAATCTTACCCGTCTCATCAAACTCGTCAATATCCATATCACTAGCGATACGATAAGCCTCATCACTATCGTTAGCCTCAACAATAGTTTCATAGTCCTCAATCATTTTGAGCACCACTTTATATTGGTTCATTGTTATCTGTCCTCGTCAAACTCAATATATTCAATATCAAGTTTAGCCAACAATTCTTTTAACTGACCAACCTCAATACCAACATATTCCTGTTTAGTTTTGCCGTCACTAAGGGTGTACTGCATTACAGGTTTAATTTTCATTATTCCTCTATCCCATTTTCACTTAACACAATACGAACAGCGTCATTGAAATCATCTGTCGTAGCCCAATTATCCATAGTTTCATAGATAGTTGTCATCATCTCATCAGTAATCTTGGCCTTAATATCGTCACCAAGATAGTCAAGGTCTGCCTTAGAATACACATCAAAGAATATATCTTCTTCAAGGTTGTATTTTTGTAGTATTTCTATTGCTTGTTTAACTTTCATTATTGCACATCATCACAATAAACGAAGCCGACCATTTCCAACTCATCAAGCAAATCGTAAAGACCACTTAAGGCTTTACTCATATTGTCACTCGTTGGATAACTTAACTTTACAGCCTCTTTATATTCGTGTATATCTGTTACTTTAACTTTCATTTGCTATCCCTAGCCCTTCATTTAATCGTAGCCACCCATTGGCCACGAAACCTATTCTTATGCGCTAACCTCACGCCTGTCAAGCACATTTATATAACAATTTGGTAACAATTATTCGCACCTATGCTTACGAGCCAGCCTCGTAGCCTCTTTATAGAACATATAACCACGCGCAGACACAGCATAAGTTACACTCTCGCAACGTTGGCAATAGATTACATAACACGAACCCTCGTCACGCCTGTCAATCTTAATATATTCTTTCAATCTTGCGTCACCCATAGCAACCCGTCCCGTCCCTAAAATAAGGTGAGAGCCAGCGTGTTAGGGGCACGCCAGCCCTCGTGTCATACAATTCTCTAGATTATCCCTAAGACTTGCCCTAATTTGATTACAACTACAGCGAACGCCCTCAGTATCGCGTAACCCATACCAACACACAACACCGACACAACACCCACATAAACCCACTCACCTAACGGGGTTAGTCTTACGCTGTCGTTACGCATAAACACCACTAAAAGCACTCAAAAACTCTCTATGCTTATCACATAAATGCTCAAGTGCCTCATCAAAAGTAAACGCGCTACTATTGCCACTGATAGCAATATAAGACGCACCCAACGAGCGAGAAGGCGTGTATTGGTAGCCGTCCCTGCTACCCTCTTTAATGATATGCCCAATCTTCTTATCATTAAAAAATACGGCGTGGGTTTCCCAATCGTGGCGCGTGCGCTTAGTTTTAATATCGTTACGCATTACGCAACACCTCACGTCTAAACATAGCCAAAGCCTCGCGCTTGCTGTAATAGTAATACCTACGGCTAACCCAATAACCCCCGACAATATCGGACACAACCCACGCGCCCTCGTAATTCTTTTCTGCAATCATTTACTTACCCTTTCCCTAACTAATCGCCTACCCTAAGCGATTAAGAATAACCCCAACGCTCACCGATTGGGGCTAAACTTAACGAATTAGAGCCACTCTTGGCTAATCTTGTAGCCACCCTCTAAACCATATAAAGCAATACCCAAAGAGTGAACAAGGTGAAAGCCCATATCCATACCACACCCACCAACACGCAACACCCGTTGCCCGTTCTTCTCGGTCAATGTGCCAACACCAGAAACCAAAGACACCCACCAAGTTATATCAAGGACACGCCCGTCATCATAGGTCACCACTTTCATAGTGCGAGACATACCCGAGGCAGACACACTCTTTAGAATTGTGTACGCTATTGGTCTTTCTTGCTTAGCAAATACGGCACATAGAAACTCTTGCGCCCTTTGTGTTTCTTTCTCTTTCTCTGTTCTTTCCTTTGTAATCATTACCTATCCCTAATCTATTTCTAGTCCCTAATGACTAGACGAACACCCTCAAAACTATCACGCCTTGAGGGCTATCGTCAAGTAACTAAGCCTGAACTACTTTTCTTTGATACTTAGACATAATGCGAGCCAAAGCCAAAGCCTCAGCCTCTTTAAGTGCCTCAATCTTAGGTTTAGCAACATCACAAGCCTCAACATAAGGCTTAAAGTTGCTAATTGTAGCGTGAACAACATTTTGCTTTTCTTCATATTGTTCATATAGCGCGCGTCTCTTATCTTGTAAGACTTTCATCTCTTCGTCTATCTCTTTGCACGCCTTGTTATATTCTTCGTTGATAGCCTTGTAAGCCCCACTTGACTCTTTGCGCCAAAGTTGATAAGCCTCTTCGCGTGGCTTATGATATTCGTGCACCAAAGAATTAAAAGTTACTTTAGTGGTCTCTATCTCAGCCTTGAAACGAGCCTTTACCCCCTTAGGCAAAATCTCGTACAATTCCTTTTCTTCCTTGCTACTACCTGACCAATATCTTTGCATTTATTGCCCCTAATCCGAGCCCCCTACAGGCTCACAACTAAAACATAACACCCCACCCCCTGAGGTGTCAAGTCAAATAGGTAACAAAATGATAACGATTTGATAACGATTTGATAACAGACAAAACGGACACCTAACCTACGCCCCAGTAACCTACGGTACGGTAAGTTACGGTACGGTAAGTTAGCCCTCGTTAATAACATAACCATAAGGTTATCTAAATACCTCGGAAACATATGCAACTATACGCATAAGACAGTCACCCCTTTCATCGTTATAACTAGGTCAACGCCCTTACAAATATATGATTGTCCGATAATTTAGGTTATGTAAAGTAGTATTTAGGGGCTAAAACACAACCCTAACCTTCAACTACAGGTTTACACTAATCTTTGACGGGGGGTTTTAACAATACGGCCGACACACCCCTCCACTCTCTACCCATATATTTTTTCTAAACCTTGTTGGGTGGTTTTTTGGCGGCTAAGATAGAGCCTATGTTGAGCCTGGGTGGCTCAAGAAAGGCTCACGTTTCCGCAGGTCAAAGAGGGTGTGCAACATTTTTGTTTGTTGCAGCCTTGTATATAGTAGAGGGGCTTTTTAAAGCCCCGCCCCTCTACCGGCTTGAGGCCTTTCAGGCCGAAAGCGGCGCTCCGCTTGGGGCTTCGCGCCGCGACCGAGTGTTAAGCGAGGTCGCTCACTCACTACCTTCGGTTCGCTCCCGATGGTAAAATTAAAAAATTTTTTAACCTTATGAAATATGAATGACGGGCCAGTTCTATACCTAGAGGAGTTTCTAGTCTTATGCCTAAACAGCAGGACAGTCTCCATCTAAGACTTGCAGCAGGTAAGACTCTTGATTCTAATGAGTCTAAGTCCAGGCTTCTTGAGATGATAGCCAAGGGTTTTAGTGTTGAGGATGCCTGTAAGGCTGTTGGTAAGTCTTCTAAAACTTTTTATTATTATACTAAGTCTGACCCTGATTTTGACCGTGAAGTTAAACTTGTCCGGGCCTTGAAGGCCAGGGGTGGTCAAATCTCTGATGAAGACAAAGCAATGTCTTTTAGGGATTTTCGTAAAGAGTTTATGAAGTCTGAGACGTTTGCTCATCAGCAGAACGTTATTGACCTTATTGAGGATAAGACTCCTTCTTGGTTGCATCCTTCTATGCTTTTTGAGCAGGGTGTTAAAAACTATGTGCTAGTTAATATGCCTCCTGAGCACGCCAAGTCAATGACAGTGTCAATTGATTATATTACGTATCGTATTTGTGTTGACCCTAATGTGCGTATCAAGGTTGTGTCTAAGACACAGACTATGGCTAAAGAATTTCTTTACGCTGTTAAGCAGCGTTTGACTTCCCCGTTCTATGTGGACCTTCAGAGAAGGTTTGCACCGGCTGACGGTTTTAAAGCCACTTCTGATAAGTGGACGCAGGACGCGATTTATATTGAACGTGAGTCCGGCGAAAAAGACCCAACTCTTCAGGCTTTGGGTATTGGTGGGCAGATTTATGGTGCCCGCGCTGACTTGATTATTCTTGATGACTGTGTGACTTTGTCTAACTCTGGTGAATACGAGAAACAGATTCGTTGGATTCAGCAGGAAGTCTTAACACGTATCGGTCCTACCGGTAAGTTGCTTATTGTTGGTACTCGGGTTGACCCGATTGATATGTACCGTGAACTTCGTACTAATGACAGGTACCCTGAGGGTAAGAGTCCTTGGACGTATTTGGCTATGCCGGCGGTTTTGGAGTTTGATGAGAATCCTGAGAATTGGGTTACTTTGTGGCCTCGCTCTGATAGGCCTTGGTCTGGCGACCCTGTGGACCCTGATGAAGACGGTTTCTTCCCTAGATGGGATGGAACTAGACTAAAGCAACGTCGTAGCGTTTTGGATGCTAAGACGTGGGCGATGGTTTATCAGCAGCAAGATGTTGAGTCTGAGTCTGTTTTTTCTGCTGAACTTGTTCGTGCTGCTGCTAATGGTATGAGAGGTTGTGGTCCGCTTGTTGCCGGTGCTCCTGGTTATCCTGCTGACACTTCAGGCTTCTACACCGTTTGTGCTATGGACCCTGCTATGTCGGGTGACACCTTTACGGTTGCTATTTCTGGTGATAGGAACACTAAACGTAGGTATCTTCTTGATGCTTCTCGTATGCCTGCACCTACTCCGCAGCGTATCAGGGAAATAATTTTTCAGTGGACTGAGCGTTATAAGCCTGCTGTTTGGGTTATTGAAAAGAACGCTTTCCAATTGTTTTTGACGCAAGATGAAGAGATTAATGCTTTCCTACAGTCCAGAGGTATCCGTCTTGTCCAACATTATACGGGCAATAACAAGATGGACCTTGAGTATGGTGTTGCTTCTCTTGGTACTTTGTTTGGCAGTTTTGGTCCAGACGGCAAACCGGCTAAGAATGCTCTTATTGAATTTCCGCGTGCAGAGTCAGAAGGCGTTAAAGCACTTATTGAACAATTGATTACTTGGTCTCCTGGTACTAAGAATAAACAGGATGGTCCTATGGCTTTGTGGTTTGCTGAAACCCAGTTAAGGGATTATGTGAACCAGCAGGGTTCTTACGGTAAGACTTGGGTACGTAACCCTTTTGCTACACCAATTGATTTGGCCAAACGACAGGTTGTTGATTTGGAAGAGTATGCACGTAAACAGCGTGCTGTTAATTCAGGATGGTACTAACAATGGCAATGCCTAAAAAGAAAATAACACCTAAGAAAAAAATTGGTAAAAACGTAAGTGATGTTATTGATTATGTAAAATCTGGTAATAGAAAAGACAACATTTCTACTAATAAAAAAACAAAAACAACAACTGTTACTACTCCATCAAAACAAGGTCCATATAGTCTTTTAACAAAAGTAAAACCACAGGGTAAATCTGGTTTTAGTTCTGTTTCTACTAGAAATTCAACTTTTACTAATCAAAATAAAGATTATGGTAAAAGAGGCGTTGTAGCACCTATTGCTAATCCTAGAAAAGCATTTCTTGCAATTCAAGAGTCAGCACGCCAAGATGATAAAAGAAATGTAATGAGAAAGTCCTCTAAAAATAAGAAAAAGAAATAACCTATCTAAAGGATTAATATGGTAATGCCTAAAAAGAAAACATCTACAGGAACATCAAGAGCATATGACCGTAAAGGTAATTCTGCTGATGTACAAAAAGCATCTGCTGCTCAAACTAAAAAATTTCAAGCAATGACACCTGCTCAAAAGAAAACTTATGTTGCTAAGCAAGCAAAGGCTATTGGTAAAACAACAGCACAGGTTGCTTCTATGGTTGGTGGCGCAGGGCTTGCACGTAAAGCCGCAGCAAAAGTTGCTGTACCAGCAATTAAAAAGGCCGCAGCAAAATCTGTAGAGAAAAAATCTTTGAAGGCTGCAAATGCTCCTAGTAAAAATCAAGCCGCTTCAGATAGTGGTAGAAGATATATGGGGCAAAAATTTATGAAAGTTGAAGATGCAGGTAAAGACAGATACGGTCAGCAAAAAGTTTCAATTAAACGTAATACTGAAAAACTTAAAGAAGCAACAACCCCACGTACTCCTGGTGGAACTGTTAGATTAAATCCAAGATTTGCTAAAAATTTAAGAAAAGGTAGATAGTGGCTCGTAAGATTGAAGATATTGCTAATGCCTATCAGCAACTAAAACAACGATACGCAAATCGTGATTCACGTTGGTCGGATGTTTTAGAAGTTCGTAAAGGTAATATTAATAACGTTTTCCCAGGACTATTCCCAGCCGAATATCCTAAACCTATGGTGGCTAACTTTATTGACGTTGCCGCACGCGACATCGCTGAAGTAATTGCACCTCTTCCTGCTATTAACTGTTCAGCAACAAACGCTGTATCAGACCGTGCACGTAGCCGTGCTGATAAGCGTACAATGATTGCCGCCGGGTACCGTGACACTTCACGTCTACAAGTTGAAATGTTCACCGGTGCAGACCGCTATGTTACCTTTGGTGCCCTACCTTTCATTGTTGAAGCAGATTACGAAAACAATACTCCACGTATTCGTTTAGATAATCCTTTTAATTCTTATCCTGAGTTTGACCGTTTTGGTCGCCTGTTGTCTTACACAAAACTTTACGTTAAAGCCGCACAAGATTTAGTAAACGATTTCCCAGAATACGAATCAGTTATTTTGGGTAAGTTTGAACAACGTGGTTCTATGCGCCCAGTACAACTTGTGCGCTATATGGACAAAGATGAAACAGTTCTATTCTTACCAGAACGCGGTAACTACATTCTGCAACGCGCCAAGAACCCTCTTGGTAAACTGAATGTTATTTTCGCTGTTCGTCCTGGTATTGATTCTGATGAACAACAACGTGGACAATTTGATGATATTTTGTGGGTACAAGTCGCACGTGCCCGTTTCGCTACTTTACAACTTGAGGCGGCACAAAAATCTGTTCAGGCACCTTTTGCGTTGCCAGCAGATGTTAACGTCCTTGAAATGGGACCTGACGCAACTATACGTTCCGCATCTCCAGAAAAGATTCGCCGTGTTGATTTAAATGTGCCCCCTGGATTATTCACAGAATCTGCTGCACTTGACCAAGAAATGCGTATGGGTGCACGTTACCCTGAAGGCCGTCAAGGTGTAAGCCAAGGTTCTATTGTTACTGGTCGTGGTGTTGAAGCCCTTATGGGTGGATTTGACACACAAGTTAAAACAGCGCAACAAGTTTTGGCTGAAGCATTAAAACAAGTATTTGAACTTTGCTTTGAGATGGACGAAAAACTTTTCGGTAACTACGAGAAGACGGTACGCGGCGTAGATGCTGGCGCACCGTATGAAGTCACCTATACCCCTAAGAAAGACATTGATGGGGATTATACGGTTGACATCACCTATGGACTGATGGCCGGATTAAACCCCAACCAGGCTTTGGTATTCGGACTCCAAGCGCGCGGAGACCAATTAATTTCCCGCGACTTCCTCCGCCGTCAGATGCCTTGGGAAATAAATGTAACAATGGAAGAACAAAAGATTGAAATTGAAAAACTGCGTGACTCACTTGTTGCTGCAATAAGTGGTTATGCGCAAGCAATTCCATCTCTTGCAACACAGGGTCAAGACCCTGGTGAAATACTATCTCGTATTGCAACAGTGATTAATGGTAGACAAAAAGGTCAACCTATAGAGCAGGTAATCGCGGAAGCGTTTGCCCCTCAAGCACCGCCACCTTCTGCTGAGGCTGCAGCCCCTGGTATGGAACAACCCGTCCCCGGTTCCGCAGGTGAGGCTCCCTCCGGTGGTGCTTCAGGTTTAAGTGCAGCAACTGGTGGTCCACGTGGTGTGGCACCAGGACAAGTGGGACAAGGTGGAAGACCACCAATACAGTATTTGCTGGCCGGGTTAACCGGTTCCGGCAAACCCACACTATCTTCTAGTGTGACAAGAATGGTCCCTGCGGGCTAAAAAGGAAAAAAGAATGAAATCATTCAAAGGCGGCAAGAAGCCAGCAAACCAAGGTTCTGCTGGAAAAGCATACGAACAACCAGTTAAAAAATCTGGTGTTCCAAAGGCTGCAAAACCAGGTATGTCAAAGATTATGTTCTCTGCACAACCATCTGGTACACGTGGTGGTAAAGCACCAAAACGCGCTGGTAAGTAAATAATTAATTTAAGGACGTATAATAATGGCTAGAGGTGGAATGAGACCAACTGCACCGCAAAACAATCCTATGAATGTTAACGGTCGTGGTGGTAATGGTCAAAGTGGTACCCAAGCAGCCAAATACGTTTCAGGTCTCCCTTATGGAGAGGGGCAAGCACTTATGGCAACACAAGAAGCAGCCCCTTTGGCTGCGGCTCCGAGTATTGAACAATCAAGTATGCCTTCGGGCCTCGCATCAGCCGCAGCCTCACAACCAGTTATTGGTTTAAATGAACCTTCTGCACGCCCCGATGAACCAGTTACTGCTGGTGCAGGGATGGGTGCAGGTCCAGGAATGGAAGCACTTGGTCCAAGTCCTGACCAAACTTTCAATAAACAATTACAAGCAGACAATCAACGTCTCGTACAATACTTACCTTCCCTTGAGCAAATGGCTAATGACCCATCTGCCTCTAACACTTTCCGTAATTTTATTCAGTATTTGAAGAGTATCGCATAAATGAGCCAGTTTTCTGAACGCTTTGATACAGCAATTCAGGTTTTAGGTTTTCCGTTAGGTTCTGTTGCTTTTGATTTAGCCAGAACACCTAATATGACCGATGACCAATTTAATGACTTATTAGAAACTTTAACTAAACCAGAAGGAGCATAACTTTTCGTGGGTGCTCTAACTGACTTTTTAACTTCTAATCGTATCGGTGCAGCAATTGGCAACACTTTAACTAAAAAAGTTGTTCCAGTAGTTGCTGATGTTTTTAACTCACCTCTTGGCTCTATCATTAAAGGTGCAGATAAAGCATTTGAAACTGTTGTTCGTGACCCTGTTGGCACAGTTAACCTTGCCGCAGCATATACCCAACGTAAAGAACCAGAGAAAGTTAAACAAGCCTACAAGGCTACTGACCGTATTTCTTATGGTGAAGCAACAGCATATAACCTTGCACAAACTTTTAAAGGTTTTAACTCTTTAACTAATAAAGCAATTGAAACTGTTGGTGGTCAACAAGCCCTTGATAAGGCTTACGAATTAATGCCTTTACTTAATCCAGACTATGATGTTATGGATGAAAAGCAACGCCAAGCAGCACAAGATAGTCCTTATTATCAACTTGCTACTGGTTTAACAGATGTTGGTTTAGAGTTTTTAACAAGTGCTGGCACAGGTCTTGTTTTTAAAGGTTTACGTAAAGCAGCAGGTTTAACACGTGCTCCTCTTACCGCTGAAACTATTGCAACTTTAGAAACTGATGCTTTTAAAGGTGTTGACGATATAGCAACACAATTAAACAATGGTGCAAACATTGATGAAATTGTTCCATCTAACGGTATCAGTGTTCATATTCTTGATATGTACAAAAAGAATGACCCATTAGAATTATTATCTAACCCTGTTGTTGCACGTTCAAGTAATCCTCGTCTTCTTTCACAACTTGGTGCCGCAACTAAAAGTATTGAGGAAGCAAGAGATGTTATCCTTGCTGACCTTGGTTCTGTTGCTGCTGCTAATAGACTTAGAGCAACTGCTCCTTCTTTTGAAGATGCACTTAATCTTTCTAAACAACGTGTTAACTTACAAAAAGAATTAACACCTGAAGAACCTTTAGTTCCAGATAACATTGTTGATGCTGCAGAAGGCGACCAATTAAGAAACGTTCTTGATGACATCATTGCACGTAATGGTAATCTTACTAACGAATGGCAAGACTGGTACAGTAAAGTTTCTATTGGTGCAGGTAACGTTTCTTGGGCACCTTCAAAGTTTAGTTTTGTTGAACAATTAAATAAGGCTAAAACAAGTCTTAAAACTGAACGTCTTCTTGGTAAGGGTTCTAAGCAAATAAGTGAAACTCTTATTGGTGGTGGAGAGTTTAGACCTTTCCGTGTTTTAACTTTAACAACTACACGTCTTCGTCCACGTGGTTATGTTGAACTTACAGGTTTACGTCCTATGGACAGCATTGATGAAATATCTGCAACATTACAAATGTCTCCTATTTTGCGTCAAGCAAAGTATGCTGATTTTCGTGCTAATGCTATTAGAACTTGGTTGGCTGCCCCAGCAGATGAAGCAAGTAGAGCAGTTGTTTTGAAACAAATTGAACGTGATGCTGTTAAAACTATTGCTAATGACATTGCTGAGTCTATTGGTTTAAAAGTAGACGATATTGATATTGATGCTCCTATGCAAAACGTTGTTAATAAACGTGATGGCATTAGAGAAAAGATTCAAAACACACAAAACGGTATTGTCACTAAAGAAACCGATGGTGCCGAGGTAACTGCTGTTGATGAGAACATTAAAGTTAAACTTGCTTCTAATATTCCTATGCTTGATATGCGTGTTATGGAAGATGTTTTAAATGCTCATATTAGAAACAGTAGAAATTTATCTTTAAGAGGTATTAAGGCTAATTTAAGTAAACTTTCTATTAGTGCTGATGCTTTTGAACGTGCGTTTTCTGCAGCGGTTCTTATCCGTCCTGGTTATATTCCTAAGAACTCTATGTTTGAACCTTTTGTTCGTATCCTTGGTCGTATGCACGATGCTACTTTGCCACAGATTTATGGTAAAGAAAAGTTTAATGCAAGAGTAATTGATTCTGATGCTTCTGGTGTTACAAGTAAAAGTCCTTTTGATTTAGTATTAGAACAAAACCCTAACTTTAGAAAAGGGTATTTTAATAAAACAAAACCTAACAATATAGCCCTTGTTAGAACTGACTTCCTTGATAAATTTAAAGAATACGATAGAACTTTACCACAATATGGACAATCTGGAAGTAAAGAAAGAATTGATAGTATTGTTAAAGACCTTAAAGAAGGCAAAGGTTTTACTGACCCAGTATTTTTAGAATATACTGTTGATGATGCTGGCAATCTAAGATTATTATTAGGTGAAGGTAATCATCGTCTTGCTGCTGCCAAAGAAGCAGGTATTGAATATATTCCTGTTCAACTTGTTCGCACAGATGATGTAAAAAGAGTAAAAACTGTTGTAGGTACATCTCCAATACAAAGAGATAGAAGTGGTTATCTTCTTGGTGGGGTAGACCCAGAACAATTACTTCCTGAAAATGTTGTTCTTAAAGGACAAGAAGTTAAAAACCCAGTTTATTCTTACAAACAACTTGATGTTATGGGTGAAGATGTAATCGGTGGTGGCGCACTACGCCAAGAAATAGACCCATCATTAACCCTAGCAAACGTAACACAACCAGGTGTGTTTGAAAGAACATCACGTAAATCTTTCACAACAACACCAGTAAACCCAAACTTAACAACCATTAACCCTAAACTTATTAAAAAGTATTGGGGCGAATACTCACAACAAATACAGGTTATGAAAAATGACCCTATTGTTGGACGCATTATGTCAGGAATGTCAGACAATGACATTATTAAATATATGATGCGTGACTTACAACAACGTGGAAACTTCAGTGACTTCTACCGTCTTGCTGCAGAAAGAGCAATAGCAAGAAAAGACAGAACACCAGACCTTTCAACTAATGGTGCAATTGAAATATTAAATGACTCTAAAGCAGTTGTTGATAATCTTGTTCCAGATAAAGTTATCCAAAAGAAAATCATTGACGATAGAGAAATCTTCACAGCAAAGAAAGCAGAATCTCTTCTTAAAGGTCAAGAAGTTCCAACACTTGATATAAGTCTTGATTCTTTACCTGGAATGTTATCTTTATCAGATATTGCTTTAGGTTATCAAAAAGGTATTAACGCAGGTTTCAGAGCAATTGCTAAGCCTGAGTCATCATTATTCCGTAGTCCTTATGGAACATATTATGGTAATCAAGCCGTTAAACTTATAGTTGAGAATGCTCAACGTAATGGTATTGAAATTACTTCAGATATGTGGCAAAACCAAATAAGACCTGCTGCACAAGAATATGCTTTGAAACAAGTTGAAGACACATTCTACGCAATCAGACGTATGAACAATGTTCAATACTATTCACGTTTCCTTCTTGGTTTCCCTAACGCAATGTTTAACTCTGTTAAGTTTTGGGTTAAAGCAGGGTTTGCTAACCCTTACAACTTTGCTCTACTTGAACAAATACGTACCTCACCTTGGGCTGCAGGTATGGTTGTTGATGAAGATGGTAACAAGATTTCTTATGAAGAAGCGGATGCACAAAACAAAAGTGCTTATCTAGTTTTACCATTCTTTAATAAGCCTGCTAAAGCGCAACCGTTTGTTTATAAAATGAACGCTAACCAATTAAACTTTTTAACTAACGGACCTTCACCTAACTGGTTAGGTCAAGTTGCTTTAAACACAGCAGTTCAAAACTTTCCAAATCTTGAAACAAAGATTAAGAATACTGTTGGTGAAAAACTTTACAACCAGTTAATATTTGGTGGTGTGCCACGTGGTATTGTTCCTGCCGCTAAAGACACTGAGGGTACAAGTGGTGTTCAAGTATTATCATCAGTTGTTTCTAATGTTGCTGAGCAAGTGTTCATTGCTGGGTCTTTGAAGTCTGCTATTGAACTTGCTGGTCTTGGTCAAGATGTTATCTTTGATAAAGAAAATATTCAGTTCCGTAAAGATGCTGTAGCATCAACTCTTTGGTCAATACATACTGCTAGACGTATGGATTGGGAACTTAACAACCCTGATAGTCCAGAACCAGATATTAATAAATCTATTGATTTAACTTTGAACCTTATGGGTTGGAGACTTGTTCGCAAGTTATTTAGTCCTTTTGGTGTAACTGACCAACCAACATCAATTATGTACCGTGATGAATTTGACAGACTTGAATTAAACTATGTTAATAACCCACAGTTGTTAGCAGATAGACCAGGTGTTGCACCTTATCAAGCAGCAACTCAGGATTTTATTATGATGTACGGTGAAGAAGCAGTTCGTAATCTTATCACTGGTACTAAATATAAAACAAGTGTTGCACCTGAACAAATTGCTGCAGGTAGATTAAAGTCTTACGATTGGTTACAAGAGTGGACTGGTAAAAACCCTGATTCACGTGTACCTGTTGTTGGTATGGTTTTGAACCCTGTTGTTCCTGGTGATTATTCACCTGCTGCTAGTGCTAATCTTAAAATTAGTACTGTTGGTGGTGTGCCAATATTTGAGGGTACTAAAACTTTTGCTGAACGTGAAGCAGATGCCAGAATTGAAGATGGTTGGCGTGAGTATGACCGTATCACTAAAGAACGTGATGCGTATCTTGCTGGTCGTCCAAGTAAATCTTTAACTGCTAATTCTAATTCTGATATTCGTGCTTGGTATCGTGACCAACTTTACAATGAGGCTGATGGTTTGGCTGTTCGTAATCCTCAATGGGTTGAAACTTTTGGTAACACTTCAGATACTTTCACTGAAGGTTTGAATCTTATTAATGTTGCTTTAGATAATGAGAAGTTTATTAATGATATTAGTAAGAGTGCCCCTGAGCAATCTTTGTGGGATACTGTAAGAGTTTGGCGTGATGGTAGGGATTCTATTTTTACAGAATGGAATTTGTTACCTGCTAATAGTCCTAGACGTAAACAGATTCGTTTACAGTATGAGGCTTTCATTTTTGATTTAGCGCAAAGTAATACTTATTTTGCTGATTTTGCTAATAGGTACCTTGTTGGGGACCCTATGGCTGACATTAAAGAAATACTTGGAGAATAATGGCTATTAGAAAAGACCCTAAACCAGGTTTACCTGCGCCTAGAGTAACTGGTTCTACTGGACCAACTGGTCCTGTTCAAGGACCTATTAACCCTAAAGGTTCTGCTACTGGTAGCACAGGTTCTAAAAATAAACTACCTTCAGATTTTGGTGCTGGTGATTCTGGTGTTTATGGTACAAGACTTGACCCAATGGCAGAAGTTACTATTGGTGGTAAAAAGTTTGCATCTGGTACAGAAGCAGCCAACTATTTAATCCAATTAAGATACTCTGGTAAAACTGCTGAATATAACCGTCTTGTTGGTTTACTTAAAGCAGCAGGTGCTACAGGTAAAACCCAAGATGATTGGGAATCTACTATTGCTAAAGCACAACGTGCAGGTGTTGACGTTGATGTTATTCTTTCTACTGATGCTTTAAATAATCCTGATGTTGCTGCTAGTGCACAATCATTAGCAAACATTGTTCGCAGTGTTCAACGTACAGCAACCAGGTATGGTATTTCTTTATCTGATGCTCAGGCTAAAAATCTTGCTGCACAATCTATTCAACAAGGTTGGGATGCTGCAACTCTTAATGAAGAAGTTGCACGTAAAGGCCGTGTTGCTGGTACAACTGGTGAGGCTGCTAAAGCCATTGATGATTTACGTGAATACGCTAACGCTTATGGTATTAAGTATAATGATGACTGGTATGCTAACGCTACTAAGGCTGTTCTTGAAGGTCGTGAAAGTTTAGAGACTTTCCAAAACACTATTCGTGATATTGCTAAGTCTCGTTATGGTGGGTTTGCTACACAGATTGATGCTGGTTTGACAACTAAACAGGCCGCTTCTCCTTACATTCAATCTATGGCTTCTATTCTTGAACTTGACCCTAATGCTGTTAACCTTGATGACCCTACTATTGCTAAGGCTTTGACTGGTGTTAATGAGCAAGGTACTCCTACTGTTATGCCTTTGTGGCAGTTTGAACGTGAGTTGAAAAAGGATTCTCGTTGGCGTTATACAAAGAATGCTCAAGATGAACTTCTTGGTACTGGTATGCAAGTTTTGAGAGATTTAGGATTTGAGGCGTAATGGCTGTTAAAAAAGGTTCTACTAGACCTTCAGGCACTATTGCTCAACCGCAAACTGCTGAAGATATAAGAAATCTTGCTCGTGGTAAAGCAGGTCTTGCTGAGGCTCAAGCCAACGCTGCTAAATCTGTTTCTAAAACTACTAAGATTACTAAGACTGATAAGACTACTAAGACTGATACAACATCTGCTGCTGCTATTGCTGAGGCCGAAAGACTTCGCCGTGAAGCCGAGGCTGAGGCTGAAAGACTTCGTAACAGAATAGTTATTGATGATACCGAAGAGCGTATTGATTCCATTGCATATTTACAAGATTTGTTTGCACAATACGGTTTGGCTTCTTTGGCTAACACTATTGTTGATTTAAAACAACAAGGTTTAACTGACCGTCTTGTTTCCATTAAACTTAAAGAAACCCCAGAATATAAACAACGTTTCATTGGTAATGAGAACCGTAAAAAGGCTGGGCTACAACCTTTAACACCTGCTGAATATATTTCCGCTGAAGCATCATACAAAAAAGTTATGCGCGATGCACAACTCCCTGCAGGTTTCTATGACCAACCTGAAGATTTTGCTAAATTCCTTGGTAATGATGTTTCACCATCAGAACTACAATCACGTGTTGATATAGCAAACCAATCCATTCAGAACGCTGACCCGTTCTACACTGACTCTTTACGTAGACTTTACGGTTTACAATCAGGTGATATGTTGGCTTATGCCCTTGACCCTGAACGTGCACTACCGTTCATTACACGTCAACAAAAGGCTGCACAGTTTGGTGCTGAAGCAGCACGTCAAGGATTACAAGTTACAACACCTATGGCTGAAACTTACACAGGTCAACTTGGTGTATCTCAAGAACAAGCCCGTCAAGGTTTTGAACAAGTAGCACAAGTGTTACCTACTGCTGAGAAACTTTCACAAATCACTCCTGGTGGACAACCTGTTGGTATGTCAGAGGTAACAAGTGCAGTGTTTGGTGGCGCTGGTTCTGCTGAATACAAACAAAGATTACAAAAACTTTCTGAACAAGAACAAGCAAGATTTGCTGGCCAAGCAGGCGTAGGTAGAGGTTCTCTATCACGCAATATGTCAGGCCAGATTTAAAAACCTGCTAAGCGCACCGGCACTTAGAAGCGTAACCGAAGCCCGGTAGTACAAGCCAACACAGATTCCCCTGTTTGTGTATGTGGTGTACGACAACTTAATGAAAGGGAGTGGCTGCAATGGCCAACCAATACGAATACGAAGACGAAATAGAAGAACAAGATAATGGCCCCGCAGAACTGCGTAAGGCTTTAAGGAAAGCACAAAAAGAACGTGAAGCCATTGAGGCTGAACTGAACAAACTGCGTTCCGATATGCGTTCTCGTTCCGTCAAAGATGTATTGGCCTCAAAAGGTGTATCAGATAAACTAGCGAAACTTATTCCTAGTGATGTGGACACACCTGAACAGATTGATGCTTGGTTAAACGAATACAGTGATGTATTCGGTATTAAACAAGAAGAACCTGTTCAACCGTCTGTAGATGAAGAAACCGTAAGAGATAATCAACGTATCAACAATGTGACTTCAACAGCACAGAACCCTTCAGGTGAGCAAACGCAACACCAAAAGGTTATGTCTGCGAAGACCAAAGATGAACTTGACCAACTTCTTTTCGGTCAATCTCTCGGGCGTTAAACCGCAACTACTATCAACCTTGAAAGAAGGTGAACTAAATTGCCTAATCAATATACAGATACAAGCACCTCGTCCTTAGGAACTTCCTTAGTACAGACCGCTTATGACCGTTATGTTGAATTTGCATTACGTGCTATGCCACTTATCCGCGATGTTGCAGATAAGCGTCCAGCACAACAGGCTATGCCAGGTTCATCTGTCGTATTCCAATTATACACAGATTTGTCTGCCGTAACCGGAACTCTAACCGAAACAACTGACCCAGATTCAGTTGCATTAGGTAACACAAGCAACGTAACCGTAACTCTTAACGAATACGGTAACGCTGCAATTGCAACACGTAAATTAGAACTGTTCTCATTGTCTGATGTTGACCCAGCAATCGCTGACATCATCGCATTCAATATGGCAGATTCTATTGACGGTTTCGCACAAACAGTGCTACGTCAAGGTTCAAACGTAATTTACTCAGGTGGTGGCTCAACAACTACTGGTGTTACCGGTGGTGCTGCTTCACAAATCACCTCAGCAAATATCCGTAAGGCTATTGCTAAATTACGTGCAAACAAAGCCGTTCCACGTGTTGGTGAACTATACTGGGTTGGTATACATCCAGAAGTTTCACACGACTTACGTGCTGAAACAGGCGCAGGTGGATGGCGCGAAGCACACGTTTACAACGAATCAGGTGCTGGCAATCTATGGCCAGGGTCTATCGGTGTTTACGAAGGTG